>Ga0255347_1000070_pt1 | contig 190303 bp, 160 predicted proteins | sample wastewater_treat_2_FD_192479 | JGI IMG/M metagenome (GOLD analysis project Ga0255347, IMG submission 192479) | Wastewater microbial communities from Lulu Island WWTP, Vancouver, Canada - plant24 | ecosystem: Engineered > WWTP > Wastewater > Unclassified | place: Canada: Vancouver, British...
ACGATTTGTACGGGATTTTTGTTTTTTTAGCGATTTTAATGCTTATTAAGATTTAAAGCACCGGCTTTTAGCGTTTTTCACAGAATTTTAAGGAAAAGTTTGTGCAACTTTTTTGAGAATTTTTGCAACTTTTTCTGTAAGATTCGGAGTTTTCGGAGACTATATAGTTATAGGGGGTTAGGCAACCAAAAGGCATCTGTTTAATATGCCCACAGGCTCAACATAATAATTGTAATAATTGTGCATTGACACAACTGAAAAATGAGTGTATTGTGGGCTTGAAGATACAAGTTCGGCAGTATCGGCAGCATTGAATTGGCTAAAAGCAGAGCAAGCAAAAAACGGAAAGTTTCATAAGCATTTATGAGTATTTACAAGAATAATCAAAACTATTTCAGTTAGGGAGGATAGACATGAAAAGAAAGTTAATTACTGTTGTTTCCATCGTATTGTTTTTAGCACTGTTATCCGCATGCGGTAATAATAACAACTCCCTATCGGGGAGTACTGCGGATAACGCAACAACCACGCAAGAGCATAAGGAAGTTGAAACGCTTTTTTATCATCTGAGTTCATCAAAAGGGGTACTAAAAATCAATTCGGACGGAACAGGCAAAGAACGGGTTTTGGGCATTGACAACGAATTCGCCGGCAAAGAATATTATAGAATTTCAGTAAAAAACGGATGGATTTATTATTATGATGAAAACTATAACATCTGTAGGACAAAAACAAACGAAACTCAGTCGGTGAAAATATCAAATGACCCTGTTTACGATTATAAAGTTAAAGGTAATTGGATTTATTTTATCGGCAACGATGATTGGCATTTATACAAGATGAAGACCGATGGCTCAGAAAAGAAAAAACTGCATGATAAAGAAATCCGTCAAATTGAAATTGATGGAAACTATGTTTACTTTACAGAAGAAGAAGACATGAAGCTGTACAGGGTCAGTACCGATGGAAATAACCCGGAGTATCTTAATGTAAGCTATGTCCATTTTTTTGAAGTTGACGGGAATCATGTGATTTATCAGTCGACTTATGAACATCTATATATAATGGATGTTAATACCCTTAAGAGCAAAAAAATCTGTGATACATCTAATAATTGTGATATTAAAGGGCAAATATACATATATGAAGATGGGGAGGATAATTTACATGTTGCCGACATTTACAGTAACAATGATACGATTATAGCGTCTGAAGCATCCCAGGCACGCATTATGAACGATAAGATTTACTATTTCACTCTAAAAGAAAAAGATAATCCCCAAGAATTAATTTACTACACAATAAACTATGACGGCTCCGGGAAGATGCAATTCCCCTTGGTACCTGTTGACACAATAGATTTTGGGCTGTATGTTAATATATGTGATTGACGGCAAAAACAACTGAAATACGAGTTTGCCCTGCCCCTTTCAATTAAAAGTAGCGTCAGATGCAATGTGGGCATGTGGCTCCGATAAATATGTCGGTTATGTTAAATGCACTTATAATGCATAATAAAATCATATCTTCAGGGGTGGTAGTCGTGAGTAGAAAATTTTTTATTATCACTTCCATTGTATTGCTTTTAATGCTGTTATCCGCTTGCGGTAATAACACTGACAACTCCCCGTCGGGGAGTACTGCGGATAACGCAACAACCACGCAAGAACATAAGGAAATTGAAACACTGTTTTATGATATGGGAGCAAATCAAGGGCTACTTAAAATCAATTCGGACGGCACGGGTCAGGAACATGTATTAGGTGCCGACAAAGGCAACGATGAAAACAGACAGTACATGCAGGCTATAATAAGAAACGGTTGGATTTACTATATTTGCTATCATGATGATTGCTATCACGATGATGACTATAATATTTGGAAAACAAAAACAAATGAAGCCCAAGCACTAAAGATATCGGATGATAATGTTTCCAGCTTTGAAGTAAAAGGTGAGTGGATTTACTTTGTCGACAGGAATGATTGGAACATATACAAAATGAAAACGGATGGTTCGGAAAAGAGAAGGTTACATGACAAAAAAGTCAATCGACTTAAATTGGATGGGGATTATGTTTACTTTATAGAAGAAGACAACCTTAAGCTTTGCCGAGTAAATACCGAGGGCAATAATCCGGAGTATCTTGTTGACGATGCAGGTAGTTTTGCAGTTTGCGGTAACCACTTAATGTATCAGCCATTCCACTCCTCTGACCGGTCACTATACATAATGGATATCCGTTCACCGGAGAATAAAGCCATTTGCAGCAATTCTGCTCATCGTTATGAGGTAACGGATAAAAGATATGTATACCTGGATGAAAAAAGCGATTTGCACGTTGCCGACATTGACGGTAAAAATGATACGATTATAGCTAACAAAGTGTCTAGTATAAGAATAATGAATGACAAGCTTTATTGTAAAAGCATTCCGGAAGAATTTACAACTGATGAAGTATTTTATACGATAAACTATGATGGGACAGGGAAAACACAATTCCCCGTAGTGCATGTCGATGGAGATGACTTTGGTTTGCAAGTTGACATTATAGATTGACGGCAAAAACAAAAGTGATATGCACATAAGCTTAAATAAACATTGTAATTATTGTATGTTGACATCCTTGCAAAACGTGAGCGGATTGCGGGCTTGAAAAGGGATATTTTTTCAGCAACAGCTTTCTCTACTGAATATTAATATTAATTAATAATATCAAAATTGGAAAGGGAAAAAAATGAAAAAGTTTTTGAGCGCATTATCATTTTTGCTGTCAATCTTATTGTTGATGCTTACTGCGGCATGTGAAAAGTCGGTTGATTCCAAACCGGAGAATACGGTCTTGCAAACGGAGTATGAATCTACAGTATCACAAGCGGAGTTGCAGACGGAAAAGGAGAAAGAAAACAACTTAGACCGGCAGTATAACACTTATATTAACGATACTAAGTTGTCTAATTTCGAATTAACTCTCAAAATTGATGAACTCGCGGACGGATGGCACAAAGTATATCTTGAATATTACGATTTAACGGTGAGTATGCTTTCCGGCGATGATTTGTTATCTTATAAGGCGTATTTAGAATCTTTAGCTGCAGCCGAAGCCAAGCAAGCGGAGTTATTTGAAAAACTTGTTTTTTTGAAGTACGAGTCCGGCAGTATCGGCAGCATTGAATTGGCTAAAAACAGCTATCAGCAGAGCAAGCAAAAGGCGGAAAATCTCATAGCCATTTATAATTATTTGCAAGATTAATGCTCTCTTTTAACGACACAAAGGGGGCTGCAGCAAAATGTAAATTTTGCACAGCCCCTTCTTACTGCCTTAAATTAAAAACATAGGCATTGGAACTCTATTCTGAAATGTAGCCCCCATTTTATAAATCAGTCGTTTTTAAAATCCGCAAGCATAGCGGTGAAGTATTGCATGAGGTAGGAGGCCGCTTTGCGGCTGGTGGTGAGCATTTCCGGATAGTGACTGTTCTTTTCACCATATGGGTGCTTGCCGAACATCCCGCCTAAGGCATCCGCCAAGGGTGTAGCCACTTCGTTATCCGGAATAATATAGCCTATCTGGTCATTTGTAAGGCCGAATACTATCAGCTTTCTTCCGGCAAGTTCCTGCATGGACGGGTAAAGCCAGTCCGTGCCGTTCCAGGACTCCGCCGCGGTTTTCGCTCCGCCCCAGGCAATTTCGGGGCACATTTCACCCGGAACCATGGCGATGGCAAACTTTGTACCGAACTCCGCATAGCCTAATTCAGTCACCAAAAGGGCATCTTCAAGCCTGCCGGTGGTGTGGACGCAAGTATTGTTTAAAAGATTAAGTTTTGCGGCAGCCATCAGAATGGGATTTTGTATGGGGAAGAAGGTTTCGGCATGGGTGACGTTAAGGAGAGGTTCCACCTCCACATCGTTGGAGGAAGCAATAATACATTCCACGATTTTACGGCCGTAGATTTGAATTCTGTCAAAATCCGAAGCGCCTTCAGGCACTTCCGGCAGATCGTCGTATTTTGATATCTCATTTTGAGCGCCCTGGTAGAAAGCCACATCGGCTCCTGCAAGTTCCTTTGCATATTTTACAATGGCATAGGGGAACTCGGAGGACATTTCCGTAGACTCTCTTGGATAGCCTGTTGGATGAATACCGGCGTTGACCAGCCAGATTTCAGCGGAATTTTCAGAGTCGGGTACAAAGCGGATTACATTGGCGTTAGGGTCAAAAACAATCGGAGTGTGTTTGTCGGATATTAAGTGTTCAATATCGGCGGTTCTGAAATAGAGGCTGCCCGTTTCCATACCGTTGACCGCATCCTTAACCGCTTGCGCGCCTCTGGTAAACAGACCGTCCATAAACTTTTTATTGGTGGACTGCAGTTCGTCCATATTGCCGGTCAGACCCGCCAAAAGGTTTTCGCCCATAAAGGGCAGCAGAGAAACCCCTAAGCCCGAGGTATCTATGCAGTAGTGGGAGTGGCTTGCGGTGATATTGAGGCTGACAATATTCTTTTCCCGGATAAAGTCGGCCATATAGGCGCGGAATTTACGCACATCCGTGTTGGAAATTGAAAACCCGTCAAGCGACACAAAAACGGCAATCCCTCTGCCGGAACCGTCACTGAAAGCCGCCGCCCTGAAGCACTGGTCGTCGAGTACGGCGGTAATCGGGTTTTTACCCAAATAGTTGTTAAAATATCCCGCCGTAAAATAGGGAGAGGTGAGTATGTCGTCAGGCACAATGCTTACGCTCTTGTAGCCGACACTCCAACGGGCGCCCGCCGCCGGGGCGGTCTTGTAGTCGGCAGTGCCTTTCAAAAGGTTTTGGGATTCATACTCATCGTAGAAAGGGTATTCCCTTTGAGGGAAAGCCTTTAAAATGACCCTAATTAGGCTGTCCGCCAAACCGCCCACCGATTCAACAAGAAGTTTTTTAAGCACGAAGACCAAATCTTCCTGACTGTTGACAGGGGTTATTACTTTCAGAGGGGTAATAATATTCTCAATAGTATTTTTAAGGCGGGTTCTGCCGGAATAACGCCTTGCCAAGTCGTCGGCAACCGTCTTTGTCCCTTCGCTTTGCTTTGCGGCACCGGCAGCCGAGTATTTTACGGACTCTTCAAGAGTTTGCGCAATAGCCGGATTGGCACCGGCGCTCGTTTTATCCTCAGCAGAGGTGCTCGCAGCGGCCCCGCTTTTTTCCGCTTCAACAAGGGAAGAAGGCAGTGCAACACCCGTCACCGTAATCACCAGACACAAGGCAAGGGCCAAGCTGAGCAAACGTTTTGCGTTTTTCATAATTTTCCTCCATTCCAACCGGAAATTGAGTTATATTGAGTATACAACAGCGGAATTATTTTTTCAATCAGCAGAGCGGGATTTGTTCCCCCCGTTTTCAAAGAATTAATCTTAACCCTTTGCAAGTAAAAAGGAAGAAAACAAAAAAAACACCCCCGCTTTTGGCAGGGTGCAAAAGTTCAGGATAATATTATTTTATAAATCGCATCCACCAACTTATCGGGAATCAGTTCCAGAGTACCGATGAGCCTGCTGTTTTTTACCCGATAGTTGTGTTTGGGCTTGTCGTCTTCCACAGCCTTTATAACAGCCTTTACGAGGTGTTCCAGGTCGTTGGCATGCTTCAATTCAAAGTCCATAAGGGGTTTCAGTTTTGTAAGAGCATGTTTATAAAACTCGGTATTTTCGAACATTCTGTCAAAGCTCGCAGTGGCAGCCGCATGCATGTTTGTTTTGAAGGAACCCGGCTGAATTTTAACCACGGGGATGCCGAAACAAAGCAGTTCACGGCGCAGAGAGTCGTTGTAGGCCTCCACCGCGTATTTTGTGAGTGTGTAAGGGCCGTTGAAAGGCTGAGGTTTCATCCAACCGCATTCCGAACTGCAGTTTACAATGCGCCCTTTACCTTTTTTGACCAAGTCAAAAAAAGCCTTGTTTATGCGCACCATACCCATAACATTGATTTTGAGCATTTTTTCCACAAGAGCCGGGCTGTCCCCCTCAATGAGAGAGGACATAGCGTGTATGCCGGCGAAGTTGATAACCGCCTGAAGGGAGTCAGTAGTTTCTTCCACCTTGGCTCTGGCTTGTTCAACACTCTCTTCATCGGTAATATCAACTTTAAGAGGAATTATGTTTTTATTCTTACCCATTTCCGCTAAGGCCTTCTCATTAATGTCGGCTACGAACACCGTCCAGTCCCGTTCCGCCATGGCAATGGCACAGGCGCTGCCTAAGCCACCTGCCGCTCCGGTAAAAACAGCGTACTTCATAAATAATTCCTCCTGTTTGAATTCCATTGTATTGCGTTCGGCACAACTTTACTCAATGGGGGATATGGTGAACTCAAAGCTGTGTTTTTTGCCGCTTTTAAGTTTATAAGGTTTATGCAAAACCGTATTGCCGGGCAGGTCGCCCCCAACACCCCGTTGGGCGGCATCTAAATTAAGGGTGATAAAACCGTCCTGTTCCAATTCAAAAAGATGCTCGGCTTTTTCAAGTTTTTCCTGTGAATAGTAACCGGCACTGAACCCGAAAGGCCTGCCTCCGAGAGCCGTAAAGCGAAGTCCGCCGCCGTCCTCGTCGGTGAGGGAGAGCATACGGGTGTCCGTGCGGTTGCCGTTTTCCTGCGGGCGCATATAACGGTGCTCAAGCTGACTGACCCGCATGGAGTGGAGTGCCAATTTAGCGCCGGTTTTTCTGTCGCAATAAGACTCATGGGGGCCTCTGCCGTACCATTCGGCGTTGAGCAAAGCGGCATCAATACCCACCCTAAGCCCGATTCTGAGCATGGGTAAGGCCAGACCTGCGGCGGTATGTTTTACAGTAATGCTTCCGCAAGGGGAGAAACGATAAACGGTACATACACTTCGGGTAAAGGGTGTAAACCATTTTACCCGCACCTCGGCGCCGCCGTCGGAAAGTTCTTTGGTTTTTACACTCACGGGGCGGACTTTACGGGAGGCAATATCCCAACAATAAAGAGGATTGAGGCGTACAAGTTTCGGCGCAAAGTTAAAGTAACCACGGTCGTTGTCAATAAGAGGTCTGAAAAAGTTCGGTTTCAGGGGTTGGGAGGGCGACAGCATTTCTCTGCCGCTGAACGTCAGCGAAACAAGGGAACCTTTACGGATAACGGCTGCAAAGTTTTCCGACTCCAGGTGTACAACACCCTTGTTTTTGGAAAGGGATACTTTGCCTGCGGGCGGGACCGCATTGTCTTTACTCGTCCCGGCTAAAAGGAACTGCTCAAAGCATTGTTCATATCCCGCCTCCGCCCAGGGACTGTCTTTTTTAGTCACAAAGGAAAGGGTTAAAACCGCTTCCCCCGCCGGGAGAGAGCCAAGATCATAAAGGAGGGTAAACTCCTTTGAAGACAGAGGTTCAACATCCAGATTTTCCACACTGCCCTTTTGAATGACTTTGCCGTCAACGCTCAAGTCCCAATCAAGTCGCCAGTCGTCCAAAGTCACAAACAGATTTTTGTTTTTAATTAATACGGCGCCCTCTGCCGGGTCAATCAGTTCCGCTCCGATGTTGGCGTAAACTTTTTTTACTTCGTAATATGAAGGATGCGGTTCCCTGTCGGCGCCGATTATACCGTTGGCGCAAAAATAATAACTTGTGCGGCCCTCGTTAAAATCCCCGCCGTAAAGCCATTTTTCCTGACCGTTTTCTTCCACACGGATGGACTGGTCCACATAGTCCCAGATATAACCTCCGCACATATGCTCGTATTTTTCAAAGTCATCCACATACTCTTTGAAGTTGCCCAAGCTGTTTTCCATAGCGTGGGAAAACTCGCAGTACATAACGGGCTTTGTTTTATAATTAATTGCGGGAACCGCTTTATTGTCCGCCGCAAGGGCGTTGGCAACAATATCGAACAGACTTTCTTTTATCGCCTGCTGCTTGCGAAGTTTTTTAACAACACCCTGCAACGGGTACATTCTGCTGATAAAGTCGGATTTGGTCAGGTCGGCATCCCCCTCATAATGAATGGGGCGGGTATCATCCAGAGCAAGGGCTGCATTGCGCATATGGGTAAAGTTTTTCCCGTCCCCCGCCTCGTTACCCAAAGACCAGAAGCAAACGCTGGCATGGCCCCTGTCCCTCAGAGCCATTCTTTCCATTCTGTCCACTACGGCATTCTTCCAAAGAGGATTGTCACCGGGCACATTTTTGCGGCGGACGCCGTGAGTTTCCACATCGCACTCATCCATTACATAAAAGCCAAGTTCATCGCATAATTCATAAAAAAGCAGGTCGTCGGGGTAATGGCTGGTGCGTATGGAATTAATGTTTGCCCGTTTCATCAGATAAAGATCTTGATAATATCTCTCCCTGGGTACGGCCCAACCGTGGTCCGGGTCAAAGTCATGGCGGTTGACGCCTTTTATTATCACCCGGCGGCCGTTTATCATTAGCACATTGCCCTTAATTTCCACCGACTTAAAGCCTATCCGAACATACTTACAGGATTTTATCTCATCCCCCTGTTTCAGTGTAAGTCCGAGTCCGTAAAGGTTCGGCACCTCCGCCGACCACTGACGGACATTTTCTTCCCTGTGAGTAAGGTTCACGGTATTGATGCCCGGGGCGGCGACAACACTTTGGGCAGCGATAATTTTTTCTACCCCGTTATCATAAAGGCGGATTTCCAGAGAAACCGGCAAAGAAGTCTCCGTATCGTTTTGCAAGGCGACTTCGAGGTTCAGCAACCCGTCTTTATACTCTTCGTCCAGCGTTGCCCTGGGATAAAAATCTCTGATTGATACTTTATCTTCGGCATAAAGATAGACCTCCCTGTATATGCCGGAAAGGAACCACATATCCTGATCTTCCAGATAAGTGCCGTCAGTGTAGCGAAACACCTCCGCAGTGATTTGATTTTCCCCGCTTTTAAGGTATTTCGTTACCCTGAATTCCGCAGGGGTCATGGAGCCTTGGGAGTAGCCGACTTTTTCACCGTTTAGATAGACAAAGAAACCCGCCTTCACGGCGCCGAAGTGGAGGAATACCTCTTTGCCCGTCCAACCTTTGGGGAGGGTAAAGGTTCTTCTGTAGACACCCAACTCGTTAAGCTTTTGGTCTATCCGGGGTATCTTGCTTTTTTTGACGTTCAAAGCGGAGGGATAGGAGTTGCAAAGATAGATGGGCTTGCCATACCCCTGCAATTGCCACAGTGAGGGCACGGGAGTCTTTTCCCACCCGCTGTCGTCAAAGTCCGCACGTATATAATCCCGCTCAAAAGAGCTGAGATCTTCCTGCCAGAAAAAGCGCCAATTACCGTTGAGAGACATTTTATAGGGACTTTCCTCCCGGGCGGCAGCCTGCTCCGGGCTGTCGTAGGGCAGGGCGACAATATGCCCGTCCTCTTTATTTTCGCCTATCATAAGAGGGTCTTCCCAATACTCGGGACGTTTTTTCATTTTGACTTTCTCCTTAAACAAACCTAATTGTTATTATATTAATCGCGGCTGACAATCCGCCAAATTGAGTATAACATAAAACAAAAATGATTGCACCGAAAAAGAGCAAAAAGGGCGAACTGTTACCGAGTCCGCCCTTTTTTACTGATTATACTATTGTTTTTTGCCCTGAACGGAAAAACTCAGCCGGCTTTTTGAAAAACCATCAATTGATTGCCGTCCCCGTCAAACAGAGTTAAGCTCTCACCGTCCAAAACATACTTTCTTGTTTGGTCAAGCAGCCTCATGTATGTATCTTCCGCCCTCATAGCCTCAGGTTCGCCCGCCATCGCCGTCAAATGGATATGGGAAAAAGTCAGTTTTTCATCGCCGGCTTTATAACTCCCGCCGTAGAGGTTCACGGCCGAACGTCCGTTAAAGCTGCCTTTTTGAAATTCGAGGCTTATGGAGAATCCCGAGGGGTCAACGGAACTTTCGGACCAGGAGGCCAACTCCCATTTAGTACCTGAAAGAGGAGAGGGAAAAAGCACGCTTGACAACATGGTAAAAATCAAAAGTATTATAGAGATAAGTTTTTTCATAGTAAATATCCTTTCATTTTCGGAATAAAATTTTAATAGATTTAGTTTGCTTTAATCTTAATAGTAATAACTTTCCCTGGGTAGCGGAAGCTCCGCTTCGCCAAGTATCTTACCGCTTTCAATATCAAAAGCGATGAGTGCTCCGGCGGATATTGTGTAAATGGTATCACCCACGTAGGTGCCCCTTATTATACCGCCGTGATTGCTTGTCCTGGTTGCGATTGCCGGGCTTTCCCTGTAGCCCCGCACCTTCAGAATTTTGCCGTCACGGACGGTAAATGTTTCAAAAGAGGACACAAATTGGGTATGGATATAAGACGCCTGTATTGCATAACCGTACGCTTTTTAGGGGTTGGAGTTTGCTGTTCTTTGAGCAGTTCGGTTACCTTCTCACGGAAAAGTTCTTCCGGCAAAAGGTTGTTTTTTTCGAACATTGCCAACTGTTCTTTTATTACACCGGCTATTTTTTTATCTTTCTTTTTCATTTTTTTCACCTCGCATCACTGCATCAATTCATTGCGCATCTTTTTGAGAGCTCTTGAGAGTTTAGAGCGGACGGTGCCGGCCGGTATACCCAGAATCAGAGATACCTCCCGGCTGGTGTATCCTTCTACTGCGGAGAGAAGCACTATCTGCCTTTCCTGTGCATCCAGGCAGTCAAAGGCCTCTTTCATGTCGCATGTGGTTTCAACTTCCGTCTCGGGGGCTCCGGGCAGTTTAATGTAACCCTCATCAAGGGAAAGGGTGTTTCTCTCCCGCACCAACTCGGCGATGTGCTTGTTGCAGACATTGGAGAGAATTTTAAATAGCCAGGCCTTGAAAGCCTCCGGTGAACGCAGGGAGCCGATTTGAGAAAATGCGGCGCAAACGGCATCCTGCACAGCGTCCTGTGCCTGCCGGCGGGAACGCAAGATATAGCAGGCATAACGATAGAGATCGTTTGCATAAATCTCATAGAGTTCCCCAAAAGCTTCGGCATCTCCCGAACATGCTTTTTTGACTAAAAGGTTCCTGTCCAAGTTCATATCGCCCTCTTTTCCGCCCTCATCGTATTAGTGTGTATTTCAGAGCAAAGTGTTGCAAGGCTTTTAATATTTTTTTATTTTGTTCAGTCGTGCTATAATAACTATAAACATTATACTCCATTAAGGGGGAGAAATAAATGAAAAAAGCAGTTGCCGTCCTTTCGGTTTTCCTTTCGGTTATTTTGCTCAGCGCCTGTCTGCCGAACCTGAATAATACAACCGACACGGAAAGTGAGGTTACCTCACTCACCGAGACAACAGTCCCTCAATCAACGACTGCCGCACCGACGGATGCCGTCACTACCGCCGCTACAACTGCCGCGGCTACAACCGAGCCTTCAACCGCCAAGACGGAACCCGGAACAAAAAACGAATATAAGATTATCACGGGCGCCCCCGGCGGCAATACCTTTACCGGTTTTGCGCCCCTGCCGGAACGCCGCCTCAATGTGACGGACCCGGACAACACCAGAGGTCTTTCAACAAAGGCCAACGGCTACGGTTTCGGGGTCGGCAAAAACGGGGTGCCCCCGGCACAATCTTTAAATAATCAAAAAATATTCAACAAATATGATGCCTTGGCAATTGAAGTAAACCCGGCGGGTAAACCTTTGTACCTGACCTTTGACTGCGGTTATGAAAACGGGCTGACCGGCTCGATTCTGGACACATTAAAGGCAAAGAATGTGCCCGCCGCTTTTTTCTGCACCCTGCCCTATATTAAGCAGCAGACCGCTTTAGTTACCCGAATGATTAATGAGGGTCACATAGTGGGGAACCACTCAAACACCCATCCGGTTTTCCCGCAGATAAGCAGAACACAAATGGCAAAAGAGATAGAAGTCACCGACAATTATTTGAGAACCCGTTTCGGCTACTCCGCACCCTATTTTCGTTTCCCTACCGGGAGTTATTCCGACTGCGCTTTGGATTTGGTGCAGTCGGTAGGCTTTAAGTCGGTATTCTGGTCTTTGGCATACCGGGACTGGGAAACGGACAAACAGCGGGGCGCCAAATATGCCTTTGACACGGTCACCTCACGCCTTCACCCGGGGGCGGTTATTCTCCTACACGCCGTTTCTTCCGACAATGCCGCCGCCTTAGGGGATATTATTGATTGGGCAAGAAACCGGGGTTATGAATTTAAATCCCTTTAACAAACTGCGGCATAAATGAAAACGGCCGGCCCTTTTGGGGGCCGGCCTCAATCTTGTGTGATTATTTATATGATTCTTACTTTTACAACTCCGTCTATTGCGGCAATTTTTGCTTCATCCGCCTCACCGGTAATATCCGCCACCGTATAGGCCCAGTTTTTCTTAACGGCGCTGTTAAGGGCGGTGATACCGCTTGCGGACAGGGCGGAAGTTATAGCGGTTTGTATACCTTCCCCGTCTTTGTGAATTACACAAACCCTTTTACTGAAAGTCAGCGGCAGACGGGTTGCGGGCAGGTTGACGGAATTGACAATCTCGCCCCGCTCCAGATAATCAATAAGCTGGTTGGCTCCCATAACCGCACAGTTGTCTTCACTTTCCGGCGTGGAGGCTCCCAAGTGAGGGATAGCAATAACGCCTTTGCAGCAAAGCTGTTCGTCCGTGGGGAAGTCGGTGGCATAGGCAAGGACTTTTCCGCTTTCAAGAGCCGCCAAGATATCGGAAGAATTCACCAGCTCGCCCCGGGCGAAGTTCAGAATACGAACTCCGTCTTTCATCTGCGCAACGGTTTCGGCATTTACAAGATCCCTTGTGCTGTCATTAAGAGGGGTGTGAAGGCTGATGTAATCCGCAACGGGCCAGAGTTCTTCCACATCGCTCACAAGTTTTACTTTCGGGTCAAGACTCAAAGCATTTGCTATGGAAAGATAGGGGTCATAACCTATAACATCCATACCCAGATTCACCGCAGTGTTCGCCACAAGGATACCGATGGCGCCAAGGCCTACGATGCCCAGGGTTTTGCCCATGACTTCCTGACCGGTAAAAGCGGACTTGCCTTTTTCCACAAGCTTGCCTACATTGCTGCCTTCACCTTTAAGGGTTTTGCACCAGTCCAAAGCCTGAGGTACATTGCGGGAGGCAATAAGCATAGCGCAAATTACAAGTTCTTTTACCGCATTGGCGTTGGCTCCGGGGGTGTTGAAAACGCAGATTCCTTTTTCAGTACAGGCATCCACGGGGATGTTGTTGACCCCCGCACCCGCTCGGGCTATTGCCAGAAGAGATGCCGGCATCTCCATATCCAACATGGAGGCGGAGCGCACCATAACGGCGTCGGGATTTTCTATGGAATCCCCCACATTATACTTGCCGCTGTTAAAACGCCCCAGACCGACGGGGGAAATCTTATTTAAAGTCAGAATGTTAAACATAATATCAGACCTTTCATTTTTTTAGGCTTTCAGCAGTGTTAGTTGAAATACAATCAGTTAGCCGCCTCAAAAGCCTTCATAAACTCAACGAGTTTTTCGACCCCTTCGATGGGCATGGCATTGTAGATGGATGCCCTCATACCGCCCACGGAGCGGTGACCCTTGAGGTTTACAAAACCCGCTTCCGCAGCCGCTTTGACAAATTGAGCGTTCAATTCGTCCGTCGGGGCAACAAAGGTGACGTTCATCATGGAACGGTCTTTCGGATTTACGGGATTGTGGAACATCTTGCTGGAATCCAGAAAATCATAAAGTATTTTTGCCTTCATCTCGTTGCGGGCCTTAATTTCGGACAGTCCGCCTAAATTTTTAATCCACTCCAACACAAGTTTGCAGATGTAAATTGACCAACAGGGCGGTGTGTTTTTCATGGAGTCGTTTTCCGCCATAATTTTGTAGTCCATAACCGTGGGGGTATCCGGTCTAGCATTGCCTATTAAATCTTCACGTACGATAACAATCGTAAGACCTGCGGGGGCAACATTCTTTTGGGCGCCGCCGAAAATCAAACCGTATTTTGATACGTCCATGGGTTCCGACAAAAAGCAGGAAGATACGTCGGCCACTAAGGGAACACCGTTTGTGTCCGGCAACTCGGTGAAACGGGTACCGTAAATTGTGTTATTCTGACAGATGTAAAAATAGTCCGCATCAGGTGTAAGATCCTCTTTTTTAACTTCAGGAATATAGGAGAAAGTTTTGTCTTTGGAAGAGGCCACCGCCTTAACATCGCCGTATTTTTTGGCTTCGTTATAAGCGTTGGTGGAGAATTGACCGCTTAAAACATAGTCCGCCTTACCGGAACCGTTGAGCAGGTTCATGGGAATACCGGCAAACTGCAGGGTAGCGCCGCCCTGGAAGAAAATGATTTTGTAGTTGTCGGGGACACCTAATACTTCCCTGAAAAGCTCTTGCGCACCGAAGATAATCTCTTCATACACCTTGGATCTGTGGGACATTTCCATTACGGACTGCCCGCTACCCTTGTAATCGAGCATTTCCGCCGCCGCTCTGTTGAGAACGCTTTCGGGCAGCATGGACGGCCCCGCCGAGAAATTGAAAACTCTTGCCATTTTTTTGCCTCCATTAAATATTTGGATACACGAACCGCTTCACTTTTGAAACGGTAAACTTGGGTACAATTATACGGCGGTTACCCGTTTCAAGTCAATGGAATAATTTGAGTTTTATGGTGCCCGACAATGTAAAATCCTGTTAGATATCACCAATTATGCAAATTCAGTTGCTGTAAAGCGCTAAAGAATGTTCAAAATAAGCAATACAGCGCCATCTTTTAAAACAGCGGTGTGAAAAAATCATGTCTTTTTCCGGAAAAATTCTTTGCAAGTTCCTAATGCTGTGTTGAAAACAAGGCGTATAATCGGTATAATGCATTCAAGAAAACACCAAACAACAGGGGGGCTTTATATGATAAAAAGTGCAGTAGAAAAGTTCAGAATGCCGGGCAGGAAAATATTCATGGCAATAGTTTCGGTCGCAGTCCTAACGGGAATTGTTTTTACCGGTTGTTCACCGGGCAGCAATCCGATTCCGGACGCTGAGGGCAATTCAACAACACAGACTCAAACCGCCACTCAACCCGTGACCGAACCGCCTGTCATAATCAACCCCCTGACGGGCTTACCCGATTTTAAGGCCGATGCCGTCGGCAAAAGACCTGTTGCCGTAGTGGTGGAAAATCACCCTGATGCTCGGCCTCAGTGGGGCTTTTGCTCGCCGGATATTGTAACCGAGTACCTTGTGGAAGGCGGAATATCCAGAATGGTCTGGTATTATGCCGACCCGAGGGATATTCCCAAAGTGGGCCCCATGCGCAGCGCTCGCCACGATTTTGTGGAAGTTGCCGAGGGATTTGACGCAATTTTTGTACATTGGGGCTGGAGTTTTGTGGCGGAAGACGCCATTAAAAAACGGGGTGTAAACAACCTGAACGGTTTGAACGGCAAGTACTTTTTCCGGGATAAATCCCGCAAGGTCGCCCTCGAACACACGGGTTACAGCAACGGGGAAAGCATAATAAAGGGCATTGCCGACAAAAATTACAACATGAATATCAGGCCCGATGCCGCCGAACCGTTTAAGTTTGCGGAAAATGCCTCCACAGCCGGGGAGATTGTAAAAAAGATTAACTTTGAGTTTTCTTCCTCCTATAGGCACAATTTTGACTATAATGAAAGCGATAAGCTCTACTATAATCATATGAACGGCAAGCCCATGAAGGAGGACGGCGGTAAGCAGATGGCGGTTACAAATGTAATTCTGCTTTATCTGCCGGTAACTTCCTACAACAACACAATTCTCCGGGAGATGGACCTGACCGGCGGTGAGGGGTATTTTGCCTCCGGCGGTATGGGACGCACCATCACCTGGAAAAAAGGGAATACTCCTTCATCCCCGCTGAAACTCTATGATTCCGACGGAAGCGAATTGCACCTGACACCCGGTAAATCTTACATCGGCTTTGTACCCTTGGCTACCAAGGCCAAGACTTCCGTTTCTTCAGGAGAATCGGTTAATTAAGTTTTCATATATCTAAAACGACGGGCAGGGAAATTCTCTGCCCGTCGTTTTAGATATTAAAAAGTATGATGTCAGTCTGTGATAAAAATCAAGATTCCATTGGAAACCGAACACTACCGTAGTTCAGTAAAAGTAAATATATTTTCCACATCTGAAAACTCTAACTCTAAACCATTCTTCTTTATATGCATTCGGTTTTCTACTCACACTTGAATTACTTACAGATAAACAAATTACGATTAAAAAGTTATTTTCCCCAGAATTTGTTTAAATCATTTGTAAGTTCTTCACTAACTTCCATAGGAAGCGAATGTGTCGTGTTTTTATATACTTTAACGCTACCTTTTGGAAATAATTCCGCACTTTCTATTGTTTTATCTGTAGTTATTAAAGAATTATCCGCAACCGCTACATAAACCGGCATATCAAATAATCGTATATCTTTCTCATTTAATACTTTAGGAGTCGGCAGTTCTGTTTTGAATCCTGAACTGCCGATACTAATCATTTTAGCTAAAGGATCATCAGAGGAAATGTTACTGACATCTTCATTTGATATTTTAGACAAGCCATAGTCTCTGATTGACTTCGGTAAAAACCCCATACTGCTTACTGTCGCCCAGAACATTACCGAACCGGAAGGGTAATTTAACGCAAATGCCGGTTCCAGTAATACCAATGTGTTAATTTTTTCCGGACAAGCTAAAGCAAAGTTAGCGGCGTAACCTCCGCCAAAAGAATGGCCAACCAAATTAACCTTATCCAATGCCAGTTTATCCATGACTTCTTTGATATATGTATTTACATCGTTCATATCCTTCAGCGGAACTTCCTGACGGGATTTACCTGCATCCCCAAGCGCATCAATCGCATATACTTTATTCTCTTTGGAAAAATCATTAATATTATCTATCCACATCGGCGCACCGGAACTATGGCCCGGCAACAGAAACACAGGAATTCCATTACTGTTCCCCCAACTATATACTCTGACAACTCCAAAAGACGTTTGTATGTCATATGTTTCATCAGGCGGAGCTAATTTTAAAACAGCATCATATGCCTGATTATATTGGTTTTGATAGTCTATGTTTTTAAACTTACCAATATCCGGAGGATTAAAAAAAACACCTTTTATTACCACAAAAACCAACGCTATAATTACTACAGTTGTAATTATTTTTAGAATCTTTTTATTAAATGCTTTTTTATTCATATTCATAAATAGTTTTTGCCCTTCTTCCTTTGTTTATCAAAATAATTTCTCCCTTTAACATTTATTATGACATCCTCCGCCCCCCGGAAAAAATCAAGGGTTAAATGCCTTTTAACCAACATCCCCCTTGTCGTACTCGGCAATGTAATAGGGGTGGTCGGGATTGTAGACGGTAAGGTTAACGGGGTTTTCCACTATTCCGCCGGGGCGCGCCTCGTTCCCCTTGGTTTTGGTGATTGAGTCGCCGAGTTTTTCCCTGTACAGTTCATAAAGCTCGGTGAGTTCACTGACTACTTCGGGATATTCATCGTAAAGATTATTTTCTTCCCCGATATCCGCATCCAAGTCAAAGAGCAGTTTTTGTTCTTTACGCCCTTTATATAAATGGAGTTTCCATTTGCCCTTGCGCACCGCCTCAAGTCTGCCCTGAGGGGCATAGTAGACGAAGTCTTTACGGGGGGAAGGACCGCCCTTTAAAAGAGTTTGCGAAACATCAAGCCCGTCAATGGTTTTATCCCCCAAGTCTTCCCCCAACATGGCGGCAAGACTGGGCAGAATGTCCATCTGAGTTATAAGTTCATCGCATGTGCCGGGCTTTATTTTGCCCTTCCAGTATACCAACATCGGTATGCGCTGACCGCCCTCCCAGGTGGTCTGTTTGTTGCCCCTCAACGGGTAATTGCTCGCCCCCCGGTCTGCCCGGGAACCGTTATCCGAGGTGAATATCACCAATGTATTTTCCAACAGGCCAAGGCGTTCAAGTTCAAAAATCACCGCACCGCTCGCCCAGTCCGCCGAGGCGACACAGGCTCCGAAATCCCCGTTTTCGGACTCCCGCACAAAACGTTCCGCCGCATAATGGGGCAGGTGCACATGCATTTGGGCAAAGTACAAAAAGAAGGGGTTATCGCGGTTTGCCCGTATAAACTCAATGCATTTTTCCACATAACGTTCCGTTATCGCCCTCTGGTCAGGCTGTTCTTCAATAACCTCGTCGCCGCTCATTACGGGTAAAGGCGGAGAGTTGTCAGGGTCGTCCCTGCCCGCCATCATACCCATATCGTTACTGTAAGGTATACCGTAATAGCTGTCAAAACCGAACTTACCCGGAAAAAACTCTTTTTGGTCGCCGCAATGCCATTTGCCCACCAAGGCGGTGGCGTAACCGGCATTTTTAAACAGTTGCGGCATGGTAAACTCGTCTTGGCTCAAGCCGAGAAAGTCACCCGGGAAAAGCACCCGGTCTATACCCACCCGTGTGGGATAGCAGCCGGTAAGCAGGGCCGCTCTGGAAGGGGAGCACACGGGAGAGGCGGCATAGCAGGATGTAAAGAGCAAGCCCTCTTTTGCCAAGCGGTCGGTGTAAGGGGTTTTATTAACCTTGCTGCCGTAGGAACCCAAGTCCCCGTAGCCCAGATCGTCACAGTTTATAAGAAGCACATTCGGTTTTTTGCCGTTCATTTTTCCCTCTCCTTTTTATTCCTCCGATTTGGTGTAAGTTGTTTTTCTACCGGAAACCATCAAAATAAGCATTCAAAAAATTGACAATGTAATCTTCAAATTGTTCCCGAAATCAACGGTAAAAGAGTATCACAGCGGGAAGAGACTTGTCAAACAAAACAGAGTAAAATTATATTCGCTTTTGACTTCGGGAGTTTTCCGCCTTTCGGGCTTTCTTATATGGATTTTTCGCAATCCGGATGGTATAATATTCTTGTCCGGCAATATTATAATAATCATGGTCAAAAATAAAACAATTCTTCTGTTATATTTTAAAGGAGGTCAGCTTTATGTTTTGTCCGAATTGCGGTACGCAAAGTACAGAAAGCGCATCATTCTGCGCGAACTGCGGTTTTGCTTTGGCTTCCAAAACCGCTTCAGCCCCTCAAACTGCTCCGGCACCCCAATTTATTCCGCCTCAGCCGTCTGTAATGCCCGGCACCGGCCTTGTAGGTTTTTCCCAAAGAATTAACGACCCCGCTTATACTTCTTTAAATAAGAAAAGCCAAATATGGATTTTCCTGTTTGCGGCTATCATTTCCGTTGCTTTCATTGTAGGTTTCCCCATTTACGGCAATACTTCGGGGGATATAGACTTCCCTAAATCCCTTTATTACGGCCTGGGGCTGGGCGGAATGTTCTGGGTAATAGCTATTATTACTTCTTTAAGAAAGGCTGCGGACAAAACCTGGGACGGAGTGATAGAGAAGAAGAGATATTACCGTGTGGAGGATAGCGATGACGATGGCGGCTTTACTACTTGCCGGTATGTTTATGAACTGAGAATACGCAAGGACAGCGGAAAAGTTATAAAAATGGAAATACCCGGCGGGCGTAACGCTAGTATTTATGAATACTACAACGAAGGGGACAAAGTACGCCATCACAAAGGTCTGCATCTGTTTGAGAAATACGATAAATCACGGGACACCCAAATTTTATGTGTAGCCTGTACGAAACTCAACGACATCAATGCGGACAAATGTAAAAAATGTAGAACTCCTTTGCTCAACAAATAGTGCTCTAATCTTCCAAGATAATAATGCACACCGCCTCGGCATTTGCCGGGGCGGTGCGTCTTTTCAAGTTAATGTTCGGTTGTCGGGAAGGTGTCTTTTACCATTGGTCTTTATCTCTCCAGTGTGCGGGGACGGTAAAGAAAAAGTTAATCTCGTCCTTAGCAGGCATCGGAGAAAACGGGCAAACTACGGTAATTCCGTGGTCTATAAGGTCATCGTACAGCCGTCTAAGGTGAATCGCCCGGAAAGGATTGGTAAAGAAAAATTCTCCGCGGAATATATTGGCTTTGTAATATTGGAAAGAAAGGCGTGCGACTTCCACATTAAAGCGCTGGGCTTCGGTAAGTTCCGCAGCCTCCGCCTGATCCCAAAGGTCATCCATGGCACGAACTTCCTTGTTGGTCATAAGCAGTGATTGAAAGTGCCACTCAAAAGTAAAGGAATGAGAGGAAGCGATAACTTTCGCCGTCATGTGGGTAAGATATTCCTTAATAAAAGGTGCGGCTTCCCCGTAATAGGCCGCCATAAACTCGTCCATATGCCGCTCCACATCACAGTCGGGATCCCACATGGTTTTAGCCATAATATAGTTGCGCAAGTCGTTAAAGGAAGCAAGAGAATGACCGCCGCCGCAATTGTAGTAAATAGCCGCTACATTATTCTCGCTGAAATACTTGAAGTTCGGTGCGAAGGTTTGAAGATTTGCGGCAAATTGCAGATAGTTGAGGAAATTGATGGTGTAGTTATAGATATAAATCTTTTCTGCGGACTTAGCCCAACCTTCCAAATATTTTACATAAATCAGTTCATGGTCGGAGAAGCGATAAATAAAGCTCTCATTGTTTTCGACAGTGTCAAAGTGGCCGCATTCATAAATGGGGTGGGCATAACAGGCATTCATCGGGCAGAGTATAGGTATTACATTTGCATTGCAGGCGAGATCAATCGGCGGTTCCTGACACTCCAGATATGCGTAGAAGGTATAGATTACTTCCGGGAATTCGTCGCTGAATGCATCCGACAAGGCATTGGCAAAAAGCACCATTGTGGAGGATACGGCGCCGTATTGCTCGTAAAGAGCTTTGCATCTGTCACACTGACAGTAATCAGAATTATCCCTTTGACCCACATGAAAAATATTCTGTCCCGGAGCGGCGGCTTCAATAAGAGCACGGGCGTTGGTTATAGCGGTTTCTATGGCTCCCGGATGTGAGAGGCAGACATGAGCCGTGGTGCGCTCACCGGTGTCTTCACGGTAGGCAAAGTATTCCGGATGCTCGGCAAACAGTGAATCGGGGACCATTTTATCAAGGGTCTCATCCCAAACAATATTGTTGTAGCCTCTGCCGTACTCCGGCAAGTTAACATGGACATTCCCTTTTTGTTTGACCTGCCAGGCAAAGGAGCCGCAACCGCCTAAATGCCGTGCCTCAAAAGCGGGGATTTGAGTGTCATTCAATTGAGCATTGATTTTTACGGTATCTGTTTCAGGAATAGTGGTAACCGTATCCGTAAACCAGCGGCAGCCAAGCTGTTCTTCTAAAAAAGTATAAACTCCGTAAAGGGTGCCCCTGAGTTCGCCGCCGGCTATTACCAATTTCTTCCCCGCAACAAACAATCTAAAACCCTCGTCACCGAGGCCCTCTCTGTCAACGGTGAAAGTATCGGCACCTTCGCGGTTGGTTTTGCCCACAATAATCTCATATTCCGAAGGCAATACTGCATCGGTTTCTATCGGCAAAGTTACACCGCTTATCTGTTCAAGATAATTTTGCAGTTCGTTGGCCGCCGTCACTTCCGATTGGCTTGCATCGGCGCCTCGAATAATCGCATATCGGCTTGAGCCGTTTTTAATAAGAGTGAGCCATTCAGTTACTACCGGCTCTACATAGGGAGTCCCGCCCCAATCCACCTTTGTTTCATACGGGAAAATGTTTAAAGTAATACCGAGGAATTGAATAAAGGTGAGAATTACGGAAATAAACTTGATAAATGACATGTTTTTCCTCCTTTATTATTTATAAAATAAAAAAATATTCATAACCAACAATTTGCCTTAAGCTCCCCTAATACTTTCACCTCCAATACACGGGGCTGGTTACGAAAAAGTTAATCTCTTCCTTGGGTGTTATAGGATAACCGTCACGGACTTTTGTAATTCCGTGGGCTATGAAGTCATCATACAGCTGTTCGACAAAACGATATCGGTAGGGATTAAGAATGGAGAACTCCCCGAGGAGCATGTTCGCTTTCTGATATTGGAAAGAAAGTCTGGCAACTTCCACATTAAAGCGTTGGACTTCAGTGAGTTCCGCAGCCTCAGCCTTATCCCATAGATTATCCAGGGCACGCACCTCTTTGTTTGTCATAAGCAGAGTTTGGTAGTGCCACTCCCCGATAAAGGCATGAGAGGAAGCGGCAATCTTCGCCGTTACGTGAGTAAGGTATTCCTTAATGAAAGGGGCTGCTTCTCCGTAATAAGCCGCCATAAACTCGTCCATATGCCGCTCCACATCACAGTCGGGATTCCACATTGTTTTTGCTTTGATGTAATTGCGCAAGGCATTGAAAGCGGCAAGATGGTGACCGCCGCCGCAATTGTAATAAATACCCGCCACCTTATTCTCACTGAAATACTTAAAGTTCGGTGAAAAGGTGTGAAGATTTGCAACGAATTGCAGGTAGTTAAGAAAGTTAACCGTATAGTTATAAATATAAATTTTTTCCGCCGACTTGCCCCAGCCTTCCAAATAATTCACATAGGCCAACTCATGGTCGGAAAAGCGATAAATAAGGCTCCACTTTTTTTCTTCAAAATTCATGTGCCCGCATTCGTTAATCGGATGAACATAGCAGGCGTAAAACGGGCAGAGCATAGGTATCACATTGGCGTTGCATGCCAGATCAATCGGCGGTTCCTCACACTCCAGATATGCGTAGAAGGTATAGCTTACTTCCGGGAATTCGTTGCTGAATGCATCCGACAGAGCATTGGTGAAAAGCACCATTGTAGAGGATACTGCGCCGTATTGCTCGTAAAGAGCTTTGCATCTGTCACACTGGCAGTAACTCTGGTTATCCTTTTGACCCACATGCAAAATATTTTGCCCCGGAGCGGCGGCTTCAATAAAAGCACGGGCGTTGGTTATAGCGGTCTGTATAACTTCCGGGTGAGAAAGGCAGACATGCTTAACGGTATGTTCACGTTCTTTTTCCCGATAAGCAAAATATTCCGGATGCTCATCAAACAGGGAGTCCGGCACCAATTCGTCCAAGGTCACATTCCAAAGGACATTGTTATAGCCTCCGCCGTACTCAGGCAAGTTAACATGGACATTCCCTTTTTGTTTAATCTGCCAGACGGCGGGACCGTCGCCGTTTAAATGCCGAGCCTCAAAGGCGGGGATTTGGGTGTCATTCAGGCGGGCATTAATTTTTACGGTATCTGTTTCAGGAATAGCGGTAACCGTATCTGTAAACCAGCGGCAGCCAAGCTGTTCTTCCAAAAAGGTATAAACCCCGTAAAGGGTGCCCCTGAGTTCGCCGCCGGCAATTACCAATTTTTTCCCCGCAACAAACAATCTAAAACCCTCGTCACCGAGGTCCTCTCTGTCAACGGTGAATGTATCGGCACCTTCACGGTTGGTTTTACCCACAATAATCTCATATTCCGAAGGCAATACTGCATCGGTTTCTATCGGCAAAGTTACACCGCTTATCTGTTCAATATAATTTTGCAGTTCGTTGGCCGCCGTCACTTCCGATTGACCTGCACTGGCTCCTCGAATAATCGTGTAGTGGGAGGAGCCGTTTTCAATAAGAGTGAGCCACTCAGTCACTACCGGCTCTACATAGGGGAGACCGCCCCAGTTCACCTTTGTTTCATACGGGACGATGTTTAAGCTGATACCGAGAAATTGGATGAAAGCGAGAAGTGCGGAAATAAATTTTGTAATAATCATATTTTCCCCTTTTGACATACGGCAGACTATCGAAAGTTTTATCGCCAATCCACAGGGCTGGTAAAGAAAAAGTTGATTTCTTCCTTAGGAGGTATCGGTGAAAAACCGCAGACTTTTGTAATCCCGTGGGCTTTCAAGTCATCGTACAACCGTTCAAGATAAACCGGGCGGAAGGGGTTAAGAATGAAGAATTCCCCGCGGAAAATATTGGCTTTATAGTATTGGAAAGAAAGACGGGCGACTTCCACATTAAAGCGCTGGGCTTCGGTGAGTTCTGCGGCCTCCGCCTTATCCCAGAGGTCATCCATGGCGCAAACCTCTTTATTTGTCATAAGCAGGGACTGGTAGTGCCACTCCATAATAAAGGAATGGGAGGATGCGGCAACCTTGGCAGTCATATGGGTAAGATATTCCTTTATAAAGGGTGCGGCGGCTCCGTAATAGGCAGCCATAAACTCGTCCATGTGGCGTTCCACATCGCAGTCGGGGTTCCACATGACCTTTGCTTTGATATAGTTGCGCAAGGCGTTGAATGAAGCAAGCGAATGACCGCCGCCGCAGTTATAATAGATACCCGCCACATCGTTCTCACTGAAAAACTTAAAGTTCGGCGCAAAGGTATGGAGATTGGCGGCAAACTGCAGGTAGTTGAGGAAATTTATTGTGTAGTTGTAAATGTAAATTTTTTCCGCCGACTTGCCCCAGCCATCCAAATAATCCTCATAAAGCGGCTCATGGTCGGAAAAGCGATAAATAAAACTGTCATTGTTTTCTGCAAAATCCATGTGGCCGCATTCATAAATAGGATGGACATAGCAAGAGTGGATGGGGCAAAGTACCGGCGTGACATTGTCGTTGCAGGCCAGATTAACCGGCGGCTCCTCACACTCCTGATAGGCATAGAATGTATAGGTTACTTCCGGGAATTCGTTGCCGAGAGCATCAGACAAAGCATTGGTGAAAAGCACCATAGTTGAGGATACTGCGCCATATTGCTCGTAAAGAGCTTTGCATCTGTCACACTGGCAGTATTCATGGTTATCCTTTTGACCTACGTGAAGTATATCCTGTTCCGGGGCGGCGGCTTCAATAAGAGTGCGGGCATTGGCTATGGCGGTTTGTATGACTTCCGGATGAGAGAGGCAGACATGGGCCGTAGTGCGCTCGCCGGTGTCTTCACGGTAGGCAAAATATTCCGGGTGCTCGGCGAAAAGGGAGTCCGGCACCAACTTATCCAGAGTCACATCCCAAACAATATTGTTGTAGCCTCCGCCGTATTCGGGCGCTTTAATGTGGACATTACCTTTTTGTTTGACCTGCCAGGCAACGGGGCCGTCGCCGTTCAAATGCCGCGCTTCAAAAGCGGGGATTTGGGTGTCGTTCAGGCGGGCATTAATTTTTACGGTTTCGGTTTTAGGAATAGTGGTAACCGTATCTGTAAACCAGCGGCAGCCAAGCTGTTCTTCCAAAAAGGTATAAACCCCGTAAAGAGTGCCCCTGAGTTCGCCCCCCGCAATTACCAGTTTTTTCCCCGCAACAAACAATCTAAAACCCTCATCCCCGAGGTGTTCCCTGTCAACGGTAAAAGCACCGGCACCTTCACGGTTGGTTTTGCCCACAATAATCTCATATTCCGAGGGCAAGACGACATCGGTTTCTATCGGCAAAGTTACACCGCTTATCTGTTCAAGATAATTTTGCAGTTCGTTGGCCGCCGTCACTTCCGATTGACCTGCACTGGCTCCTCGAATAATCGTGTAGTGGGAGGAGCCGTTTTCAATAAGAGTGAGCCACTCAGTCACTACCGGCTCTACATAGGGGAGACCGCCCCAGTTCACTTCCGTATCGTACGGATAGATATTGAAGGTAATACCGAGAAATTGCAGAAAAGCGAGAAGCACGGAAATAAATTTGATAAAAGCCATAGTTATCCTCCTTTTCCTTAATCAAAGAAATTAATACAGAAAAATACCGGATAAAAGGGAACCGGAGCACGCTTCTGTTTTATCTGATAAAGCTCATGAATATCTTGTCTTCAACTTCAGGTTCATCAACAACACCCCGGCCGTTTTCCACAAGTTTAAGGAGCCAAGCCATATTCTTCCCCAGCAACCGCATAATTTGTACACCCTCCGTGTCTTCAAGGACTTCACCGGGTTTTGACCCGTGGATTATATTCCAATAGTTGGATGTTGGAATAAGCATTTCGGAACAGGTCAGGTATTTGTTGAGTTGGTCAAAGGTCGTTGTTCCCCCGGAGCGTCTGACAGCCACCAAAGCCGCTCCCGTCTTGTGGCGGAACATTCTGTTATTGCACCCCTGAACATAGAAAGCCCTATCCAAAAAGCCCTTCATGTCCCCGGTTATGGAAGCGTAATGCACCGGGGAACCGAACAGCACCCCTTGAGCGTGTTTTATTTTTTGTATCCACTCATTGACATTATCTCCCGTAATGATACATTTTTCGTCCTTGTTCCGGGCACAGTTCCCGCAACCGTTACAACCCTTAACGGTATTGCCGCCCACTTGCACTATTTCGGTTTCGATACCTTCTTTTTCCAATTCTTCCAAAACAAGTCGAAGGGCAGAATAAGTGTTGCCGTTTTTGCGGGGACTGCCGTTAAATGCAACAACCTTCATTGTCTTTTCGTTCCCCTTTATAAGTTTTTCAGTTAATGTCATTATTGGAAACCCTTAGATTTTGTTGTCCCCCGCAACATCACGTCCGCCATGAAGCTGTGGATAATAGCTGGCAAACAGATACTCCGGTTTTTCTTCAAAATCCATGGCTATTACCGTAACGCCTGCGGTTTCGTCCGGAGATTTTTTCGGCATATTCTTAAGTAAAATACGGTGCCCCCTGTGTTCAAACTCAATGGGAGTATTATCCTTTAAAAAGCGAACCGATTTGGGGGCGGTCATATATCCGCCTATACCCATCTCCCCCGATTCCGGCCAAACCCAAACCCAAAGATAAACCGATTTACCGTCCGAAGTAGCTTTTGAGAGTCCGTTGGCGCCGAACCAACAGGTGTTGCTCCCCTCATTTTTTAAGAGTTTTCCGTAGACGGCATCACCGTTTTCCTGCAGCCATTTGCCCACTTGGGAGAGAGGTTCCACAGCATCTGCCGGCACGGAGCCGTCAGGAGCGGGGCCGATATTCAAAAGCAGGTTGCCCCCTTTGGAGGAGCAGGTTTGAAGCATGCGTATTATACGCTGAGCGTTATAGCTGTAATTGACCGCCTGGGCAGCATCCAAGTAACCCCAGCTGAGTCCGTTGAAGGTCATGCAAGCCTCCCAATCCCGGTCAGCAGCGGTAAGATGTTCTTCCGGAGTGCCGAAATCTTCCGGCAAACGACTACGGTCATTTATAATAATGTCGGGCTGTAAGGCACGCATATGCTGATTGCGTGTCAGTGAGTCCCAACCCTCCCAAGACTCCATCGGAGCGGACACATCGTACCAGAGAATATCGATTTTACCGTAGTTAGTAAGAAGCTCCGTGTTAAGCGCATGGATATAATCCGTAAAACGTTTTCTCGCCTCAACATCAAAGGCACAGCGCCAGCCGTCGGGATGATGCCAATCCATTAAACTGGAGTAAAATCCGATTTTTAAATCGAACTCCCGGCAGGCGTCAACAAATTCCCGCACTATATCCCGTTTAGGGCCGTAGTTTACGGAGTTGTAGGGATTCACTTTTGAGTCCCAAAGGCTGAAACCCTCATGATGGCGGGAGGTTAATACCATGTACTTCATCCCGGCTTTTTTTGCCAGCGCCGCCCACTCCCGTGGGGCTCCCGGTTTGGGATTGAAGGACTGTGCAAGTTTTTCATACTCCTTGACGGGAATATTTTCTTGAACCATGGCCCATTCGTTATGACCGTAGTGTGAATAAAGGCCGAAATGCACAAACATCCCGAAGCGGGCTTCCCGCCACCAGGCCATTCGTCTGTCCCTGCTCTGAGCCGTTTGTTGCTCGTAGTCATATTTACTAAGTAACTTACTCATGCCGACACTCCCCCTATTTAATTTTTATTACAGTCTTGATTATACCAACACCATAGGGTATTTACAACACAAACGGATATACTTTATTTGTTGTTTCCGTAATTCACAACAAAAATCGAGGCGGCCCGAACAGAAATTCGGGCCGCCCTTTTTGCATGAGTTTTACCGTCAGGATGACGGTTATTAACCTATGCTTATTTTACTTTGGCGTACATGAAATACTTGTAGCCCAAGGGAGAGGACCAGGTGCCTTCGAGTTTTGCACTGCTAAGGAAGATGTCCACATAGTAGTAAATCGGGCAAAGCATCCAGTCTTTGAAGATAATGTCTTCCGCTTTGTGCATAAGTTCCATTCTTAAAGCGGGATCATCGGATTCTTTTACCTGTCTGATAAGGGCATCATATTCGGCGTTGGAATACTGGGCATCGTTATTGCCGCCGCCCGTTACCCACATATCCAGGAAGGAAATGGGATCGTTGTAGTCACCGAGCCAACCGTTACGGGCGATAAAGTAGTCGCCGTTTTTACGGGTTTCGAGGAAGGTGCCCCATTCCTGGGATTCCAAGGTAATGGTGACGCCAATCTTCTTCCACATATCCTGGATAGCTTCAGCGATGAGTTGGTGACCGGTGCTGGTATTATAGAGGTACTCAATAGTAGGCAGACCTTCGCCGTTGGGATAGCCGGCTTCAGCAAGCAGTTCTTTAGCTTTTGCAAGGTTATCTTCATTAGCCGCCTTGGTGGGATCATAGTAGTTGCCGCCCACTGCGCGGAATTCCTTGGCGGGATCGGCATCACTCAGGCCGATTGCTACAAAAGCGCCTGCGGGAACCTGACCGCCCTTGCCGATTTCGGTGACAATAAAGTCACGGTCAATCGCAAGAGTCAGCGCCTGACGAACTTTCGGATTGTCCAGAGGAGCTTTCTTAACATTAAAGGAGATGTAGTATGTGCCTAACTGGCCCAGGATGTTAAACTCGGGCTTGTCTCTCCATGCATCAATTTCGTCATTGGGAAGAGAATCCGCAAAGAGAATTTCTTCAGTCTTAAATGCATTGAGAATGGCGGCATCGTCGTCCATCAAAACGAACTTCAGGTTTTGGGCGCCGAGGTTGGCGTAATCCCAATAGTTTTCATTTTTGGCGTAGGTGATGTGGGAACCGGGAACCCATTCTACCATCTTGTAAGGGCCGTTGCCGATATAGGTAGCGGGGGCCGTTGCCCATTTGTCACCGTGAGTAGCTACAAGGTCTTCCCTGACAGGGGAATAAGTCGGGAAAGCACAGAGTTCCAGGAAATACGGTGTTGCCGTTTTTAAGGTAACAATCAGGGTCTTGTCGTCCGGGGCATTCACATTAAGTTTGCCGGCATCGTAGCCGTCAATAACATCGAACATGTACTCGTAGTCGGCGGCTGTTTCTTTAGCAATGGCACGGTTCCATGCATAAACAAAATCCGATGCCTTGAGCGGTTGACCGTCGCTCCACTTCAGGTCATCTTTCAGGGTGAAAGTGTAGACCTTTTTGTCTTCGGAAAGCGTGTGAGATTTTGCCTGGCCGTAAATAGGTACCCCGTCTTTGTCAAGAGTCATAAGGCCCTCAAATGCGTGAATAATGAGGGTAGCGCCGTCTGCGGCGGAGTTAAGTGCCGGGTCAAGGGTAGCCGGGTCGGGCCCTACGCAAACCGCAATAGCGTCGGAAGCCTTTGGAGTTTTGTCATCGCCTTCTCCGCCCTTGTCACAGGCCGGAAGGAAGATAAGGCAGGTCATAAGAATTGCCAGAAACAATGCAATCTTTCTTTTCATAATTTCTCCTCCTATTTTTTAATTATTTTTTAACATCGATTCGGCACACGGTCAACGGCCGGCAACCGTTTGCCGAATGACAATGTTCACAAAAAACTACTGCACCGCATCAAGGTTATGGCAGGCGGCAAAATGGCCTGAAGAAATTTCTTTAAACTCGGGTTCCTGCTGAGCACAAATTTCGGTCGCATATCGGCATCGTGTTCTGAAGCGGCAACCTGAAGGCGGATTGACGGGGCTGGGGACATCGCCTTCGAGGATAATTCTTTTTTTCTGTCTGCTCAGTTTCGGATCCGCTACGGGAATAGCGGAAATAAGCGACTTGGAATAGGGGTGTACGCAATGAAAAATAAGTTCATAACTTTCAGCCAGTTCGACCAGTTTGCCCAAATACATGACACCGATACGGTTGCTTATATGTTTAACTACACTCAACTCATGGGCAATAAAAAGGTAGGTAAGCCCCAATTCCTCCTGCAAATCTTCAAACATGTTAATAACCTGTGCCTGAATGGAAACATCCAGGGCGGAGATGGGCTCGTCGCAGACAATAAATTCCGGATCCACAGCCAAAGCCCGGGCAATACCCACCCGCTGACGCTGACCGCCGGAAAACTCGTGGGGATAGCGGTTGGCATGCTCACTGTTGAGACCTACATGCTCCAACAGGCGGATAATTCTGTCTTTTCGCTCCTGTTTGGAAGCGGCTAATTTATGGATATCAATAGCTTCCCCCACAATATCTCCAACGGTCATTCTAGGATCCAGGCTGGCGTAGGGATCCTGAAAAACGATTTGCATTTTACGCCTATAAGGAAACATTTTTACCTTTGTAATATCTTCGCCGTCATAAATTATTTTACCCTCGGTCGGCTCATAGAGCCTTAGAATTGTACGACCGATTGTGGTTTTGCCGCAACCGCTCTCTCCGACAAGACCCAGGGTTTCTCCCCGGTCAATATATAGACTGATGTCATCCACCGCCTTGACATATTTAGGCGAAAAGGGATTGCCTCCGGCGCGGAAATACTTTTTTAAGTTTTGGACTTCCACAAGTCTTTTACTCATTATTTCCACCGCCTTGTTCAAACTCTTCTTTTTGCAGCAACCAACAGGCGCTGTAGTGTGTGGGGGAAATATCCGTATAAGGCGGCTTTTCCCGCAGGCAGATTTTCATTGTTTTTGGGCAGCGGGGAGCAAAAGGACAGCCTTTCGGCACGTTAAGCATATCCACCGGAGTGCCCTCAATAGCCACCAGTTTGGTACGCTCCTTCTGGTAAAGTTTTGGGATACTGTTGAGTAAGCCTTTGGTATACTCATGTTCGGAATTGTAAAATATTTCGTCCACACTGCCGAACTCTACCACTTTTCCGGCATACATTACGGCAATTTTATCGCACATATCGGCAACTATCCCCAAGTCATGGGTAATCATTATGATGGACATACCTATCTTTTCTTTGAGTTCCATCATCAGTTCCAGAATCTGTGCCTGAATTGTTACGTCCAGAGCGGTTGTGGGTTCGTCAGCTATCAAAAGCTTGGGCTCACATGCCAAGGCCATAGCAATCATAACCCGCTGACGCATTCCGCCGGAAAGTTCGTGGGGATACTGCTTGAACCTTTTTTGCGGTTCATTTATTCCAACCAACTCAAGAAGTTCCAAGGCACGTTCCTTTGCCTCCGATTTCTTTTTATCGGTATGAAATAAAATGGCTTCACAAATTTGGTTGCCTATCGTATAAACCGGGTTCAAACTGGTCATAGGGTCCTGAAATATCATGCTGACCTCATTGCCCCGGAGTTTTCTCATTTCTTTTTCAGGCAAACTGCTTATCTCCTGAGAATCGAAGACTATTCTTCCACTGACAAGTTTACCCGGATGAGCGGTAAGCCCCATGACGGAATATGCGGTAACACTCTTTCCGCTACCGGACTCGCCTACAATACCCAAGACATCCCCCTTGTTCATTGTAAGGGAAACATCATTGAGCGCTTTCACCTCACCCGCAACGGTAAAGAATGAAAGATGAACCTGCTGAATATCCAGTAATACTTCTTTACTCATTTGATCAGCCTCAGTTTTTAAGTTTCGGGTCGAAGGCATCCCTGAGACCGTCCCCGAACAAATTAAACGTAAGAATTATTATGCTTATCATAACCGCAGGAGCCAACAACCTGTAGGGGTAGGTGGATATGCCGCCGATAGCGGCGGAGGCCATGGATCCCAAACTCGGCATGGGAGCGGAAACTCCGATACCGATAAAGCTCAAAAAGCTTTCTGTAAAAATTGCGGAGGGAATCTGCAGAGTAGTTGTAACAATCAGTGTACCGATACTGTTGGTCAACAGATGTTTGCCGATAATTCTTGCATCGCCCGCACCCAGTGCCCTTGCAGCCGTAATATATTCCTGCTCCTTGAGAGACAATATCTGGCTCCTGACAATGCGGGCCATACCTACCCAGTAAAGCAGAGAAAAGACGATGAAAATGCAAATCAAACCCACACCGATAGTGTTAATCCACTCAAACCCGGGCACTTCATTGGCAATGTTCTGCAGAGGATATTTGAGAGAAACCATCAGGATGATAATGATTAGTATATCCGGAATAGCATAGATAACATCTACAATCTGCATCATTATCATATCAGTTTTGCCCCCGATATATCCGGAAACGGAACCGTAAACCGAACCGATAAGCAAAACAAGAAAGCTTGCAATAATTCCTACCAAAAGTGAAATTCTGCTCCCCATCATAATTCTGACGGTCGTATCTCTGCCCAGATTGTCGGTTCCCAAAAAGTGGGGAAACACGAATTCACCGGCTGCTTTTTTTTCCATTTCCATTTCGGAATACTTCATGGGTGCCAAGTTTTCATTCCCTCGGATTTGCTGCTCGTATGAATAGGGATAAACTGCGGGGCCGATAAAAGCGAAAATAAGTGTGAGAATAATTATGAAAAAACTCACCATAGCGACTTTGTTTTTCCTAAGCCTGTTTATACCGTCGCGCCAAAAGCCCACACTTTTCCTCATGAGAACAAGGCTTTCCTTTTCGCTCCGGTCCGCAGGAAGAAAATCGGAGACATCAAGCTGAAAAGAGAGTAAGTTTCGACGATTGCTCATATTATCCGATTGCTCCTTCCTACTTAAGATCTATTCTCGGGTCAACTATTTTGTAAACTATATCCACAATCAGATTCATCACGATTATCAGCGTAGCCAAAAAAATAGTTGTTCCCATTATCATTGTGTAGTCCCGATTTATGATAGAACTTATAAAGTGGTTGCCGAGCCCGGGCACCGTAAATATTTTTTCTACCACAAAACTGCCTGTAAGAGTGTAGGCAAGAAGAGGACCAAGGTAGGTAATAACCGGCAGTAAAGCATTACGAAGGGCATGTTTAAAAATCACCCTGCTCTTTGGCAGACCCTTGGCTCGGGCGGTTCTTATATAATCCTGCCCCATCACCTCCAACATACTTGAACGGGTAAGGCGGGAAATATAGGAGGAAGGATAAAAGGCAAGACTCATTACGGGCATTATATAGTGTTTCCAGGAAGTCAGGCCGTATGTGGGCAACAAATTAAACTTAACGCTGAATATCATCATCAGTACCGTAGCGGTGACAAAGCTGGGCACAGCTATGCCCGTTGTAGAGAAAATCAGAATGACACTGTCCAGCCACTTACCGCGATTAAACGCGGCAAGAGACCCCAACGGAACACCTACGCATATAGCTAAAAGAACTGCCAAACCTCCCACCCTGGCCGAAACCTTGAAACCGGTGGAGATGATATCGTTTACTTCACGGCCGCGCTGCTTAAGGGAGGGGCCCATATCCCCGCGGAAGAGTTTGACAAAATAGTTTTTGTATTGTATGTGAATCGGTTGGTCGAGACCATATTTTTCTTTAAGAGCAGCCAACGTCGCTGCAGAAGGTGTCTTCTCAGCCAAAAAAGGACCGCCGGGCACCATATGCATCAGTGCAAAAGTCGCCGTGGCGACAATCCACAACGTTAACACTGAAACGAGGGCTTTCTTCACGAAATACTTGAACAAACGATTTCCCTCCAAACTTGTTGAAACGGAATATAAGGCACTATCCGCCACGGTTTATACATTACTACCTCTGAATATAAGTAATTATATACATTTTTGCCTCAGGGTGCAACCGTTATTTACATTTAATTAGTCATAAACACTAATTTTGTTCTGTCCGCCGTCTAAAATCATCGTAAAATATACAAATCTGATTTTAAAAGAGGCTCAAACCAAGCGCAGCCCCAAATCCGTCAGCTGGGCCTCATCCACAGCGCCGGGGCATTCCGTCATCGGTTCCGAAGCGTTCTGGACTTTGGGGTAAGCCACCACATCACGCAGGCTTTCGCAACCGAGCATTTGCATAATCAAGCGGTCAAGCCCTATACCCATACCGCCGTGGGGCGGCGCCCCGTAGCGAAAGGCCTCAATAAGATAACCGAATTTTGCCCTTGCTTCCTCTTCACTGAGTCCTAAGAGAGTGAAAATCCGTTTCTGCAATTCCGGGTCGGTAATCCTGATAGAGCCGCTGCTCAATTCAATGCCGTTGAGAACCAAATCATAGGCCTTTGCCCGTACTTTTGCCTTGTCCGTTTCAAGATACTCCAGGCAGTCGTCCATAGGGGATGTAAACGGATGATGCATGGCGACAAACTTATTCTCATCTCTGTCCCATTCAAAAAACGGGAACTCCACGACCCATAAAAAGCTGAAGCTGTCCTTGGGAACAATATCAATCCGGCGGGCAACTGTAGCACGTAAAGCACCCAAGACGGAAAGCACAAGAGAGTCATCGCTGTCGCCAACAATCAAAACCACGTCCCCGGGCCCGGCACCGGCGGCATTTATAATCCCGTCCATTTCTTCCTGAGTCATAAACTTGGCAAATGAAGACGTGCAGCTGCCGTCTTCATTAAGCCTTATCCAAGCCAAACCTTTTGCGCCTATGCCTTTGACAAATTCAGTGAGCTTGTCTATCTCTTTGCGGGTCAGGATTGACAGGGCATTTTTAGCGTTAATACCCCTTACACTGCCGCCCTCGGCAACCGGCCCTGAGAACACTCCGAAACCGCAGTTTTTTACTATATCGCTTAAATTAAACAGCTCCATACCGTAGCGCATATCCGGTTTATCCGTACCGAAACGCTCCATGACCTGAGCATAAGTCAAGCGGGGGATAGGCAAAGAAACTTCAACACCTATCGCCTCGCTGAACACTCGAGCAACATAGCCTTCCACCATATTCAGCACATCATCAATATCCACAAAAGACATTTCCAAGTCTATTTGAGTAAACTCCGGTTGGCGGTCCGCTCTCAGGTCCTCATCACGGAAACAGCGGGCGATTTGCATATAACGGTCAAAGCCCGCCACCATGGAAAGCTGTTTATAAAGTTGAGGTGATTGGGGAAGAGCATAGAAACTGCCCTTATGCACACGGCTGGGCACAAGAAAATCCCGGGCTCCCTCAGGAGTTGAACGGATAAGAATGGGGGTTTCAATTTCAATAAAGCCGTTTTCATCAAAATAGTCCCTGGTTATTTTGTTGATCTTATGGCGCATAATTATATTCTTTTGTAAATCCGGACGGCGTAAATCCAGATAACGGTGTTTCAGACGAGCGAGTTCCGAAGTCTGACTGTTTTCTACTATTTCAAAAGGCGGGGTTTCGCTTTTCGCCAGAACTTTCAGTTCTTTTACTTCGAGTTCTATCTCACCCGTTGGAATTTCCGTGTTCTTCGAGGACCGTTCCCGAATATTTCCTGTAGCCATCAGCACAAACTCATTTCGTGCATGAGAAGCTTTATCAAAAACTTCCGTCGGGGTAGCCTCATCAAAGGCCAATTGGAGAATTCCCTCCCGGTCACGCAGATCAATAAAGATTAAACCGCCCAAATCCCGACGGCGTTGAACCCAACCCGCTACGGTAACAGTTTTACCGATATGTTCCGGGCGAAGCTCGCCGCAGTAATGGGTTCGCTTTACCCCTGCCATAAGATCCATAGTTTATTCCATCCCTTACAGATAAATTGCGGACGGCTCAACGCCGCCCGTTTTCGGGCATACATGCCCGTCATTTTAAGTTTGCTCAAAAACTTTCCTCAAGTTCTCTTCCGCTCTTTCCATTATTGCTTTCGTAATATCTTCGGTAAAGTTTGAAAGACTTACGATAATTGTATTTCCGTTTTCCATATCCCGTAATACAGCCTCACCTTTTGCAAGTTCATCATCACCCAAAACAAGGGTATAGGCAGCACAAATCTTATCGGCGTATTTCATCTGCGCTTTCACGCTCCTGCCGACCAAATCGACTTGAGCGCTTATTCCCTCCTCCCTGAGAGCCCTTGCAAGGTTAGCGGCTTTAAGCTGAGCCGGCTTGCCTATTGTAACCAAAAAGATTTCACAGTTTTTATCCTCCGGCAGGGGGGTCTGCTGTTTTTCCATAAGCAGGAGCAGACGTTCAATTCCAAGACCGAAGCCGAGAGAAGGGACTGCGGGCCCGCCCAGCGTTTCTACCAAGCCGTCATAGCGGCCTCCTCCGCAAACGGTGCCCTGAGCCCCTATTTCGGAAGAGATGAATTCGAATACGGTTCTTGTATAGTAGTCAAGCCCTCTGACAATTCTCGGATTTAATGTGAAGTCTATATCCATAACGCCCAAATACTCTTTAACACTCTCAAAGTGGGCGGAACATTCCGGGCAGATATGTTCCAACATTACGGGGGCATTCGCAGCAATTTTTGAACATATAGAGCTTTTACAGTCTAAAATGCGCATCGGATTGCGGCTAAGCCTGTCCAGACAAGTGGGGCACAGTTCTTCCCGGTTTTTCTCAAAATACTTTCTCAGAGCCTCGTGATAGTCGGGCCTGCAAACCGGACAACCGATGGTGTTGAGTTCAAGCCTCAGATTTTTCACACCTAAAAAATTAAAAATTTCATCGGCAAGGGAAATCACTTCCGCATCCGCTGCGGGCTCCGCGCTGCCCAGACACTCCACTCCGAACTGGTGAAACTCCCGCAAGCGGCCTGCCTGAGGTTTTTCGTAACGGTAGCAGGATGTCAGATAACATATTTTTTGAGGCATAGCTTCGTTAAACAGCCCGTGCTCAATAAAAGCCCGTACCGCACCTGCCGTACCCTCGGGGCGAAGAGTGATACTGCGTCCGCCTTTGTCGGGGAAAGTGTACATTTCTTTCTGCACCACATCCGTGGTATCCCCAACCCCTCGTGTGAACAGTTCGGTATGTTCAAACACCGGGGTGCGTATTTCTTTATAGCCGAACTTGCCCGCGATTTTAAGCATAGCGGACTCGATATACTGAAATATATAGGACTGATTGGGCAAAACATCCTTAGTTCCCTTAACCGCTCTGGTAAGCATTGATAATACCCCTTATCTTTTTGGGTTTACAATCTCCCGCCAATCCAAGTCGCCCCGGCTAAGGCTGTGGATAATCGCCTCAGCAGTGGCGATATTTGTTGCAACGGGGACATTATACACGTCACAAAGCCTCAGCAGATTTGCCTCATTCGGGTCAATAGGCTTAGTCATATCAGGGTCACGGAACATCAGCAACACGTCAATTTCGTTATATCCGATACGTGCGGCTATCTGTTCTTCCCCACCCTGTGACCCGCTGAAAAAGCTTTGGATTCGAAGCCCGGTTGCTTCGCTGACAAATTTGCCCGTAGACCCCGTTGCACAAAGCGAGTGACGGCTGAGGATACCGCAGTAGGCAATGCAAAATTGGGCCATTAATTCTTTTTTTGAGTCGTGAGCTATAAGTGCGATGTTCATACCTCTGCCCCCTAAAGTTACTTAATTAAAAAGTTTGCGAAAAACTAATCCTGTTCTTCCTCTTCTGTTGAATTCTCGCTGTCATCGAAGTTATCGTTCTCAGTTAAGTCGTAATCCTCATCATTATCCTCATCGTCCTCTTCCTGAGCCGTTGTGACCGTTACCAACCGTTCACCGGAGGTTACTCTCATCAGGCGAACACCCTTTGACGGTCTTGAGAATACGCTTATACCCTCAACGGGTATGCGAATTATTATGCCGTCGGAGGAAATAAGTATCAAATCGTCATCGTCTTCTACAACTATGGTTGCCGCAACATCTCCGTAAGCAGCCACTTTGTAATTTGTAACTCCCTTGCCACCCCTGGACTGCAAACGGAAGTCGCTGTTTTCACTGCGGCGGCCGAAGCCCGTCTCACTGACCGTAAGAACGGTGGCTCCCCCGCGCAGAACAGCCATGCCCACAACATAATCACCCTTGCGCAGAGTTATGGCTTTAACACCCCGGGCGGTACGCCCTATTGGACGGGCATCGTTTTCATTAAAGCGGATACACATACCTTTATGTGTAGCTATCAGCAGGTCATCATCCCCATCGGTTAAGCGTACCCAAGCGAGCTCGTCATCCTCATCAAGGTTGATGGCGATAACTCCGCTTTTCCTGATGTTTTTATAGGCATCCAAAGCGGTACGTTTAATTATGCCGTTTCGGGTAACCATGCAAAGGAAAGAGCCTTCCTCAATCTGAGGAAGCCTTATCATGGCGGAAATTTTTTCTTCGCTGTCAACGGGCAAAAGATTTACTACATTCATACCCTTGCCGGTACGGGAACCTTCGGGAATCTCATAGGCTTTAAGGCGGTATGCCCTGCCTTTTGTTGTGAAAAACATAACATAGTCATGGGTGGAGCAGGTGAACATGGTCTGAACCACGTCCTCTTCCCTGTGAGCATGCCCTTTAACCCCCCTGCCGCCCCTGTTTTGGCTGCGGTAGGTATCTACAGGCAGACGCTTTATATAACCCAAATCGGTCATGGTAATAACGCTCAGTTCTTCGGGTATAAGGTCTTCAATATCAACCTCACCGCTCACATTAAGTATTTCGGTGCGGCGCTCATCCCCGAACTTTTCGCTGACAGTCAAAGCCTCTTCTTTAATTATAGCCAAGACCCTGTTTTCATCGCCCAGAATTTCCAAAAACTCGGCGATTTTCTTTTTGAGGGCAGCCATTTCTTCCTCTATTTTGATGCGCTCCAAGCCGGTAAGTTGTCCAAGACGCATTTGCACAATTGCGGTGGCCTGAATATCGTCCAAGCCGAAGCGCTCCATAAGAGCTTCTTTACCTTCGGGTATGCTTTTTGATGCCCGTAAAATAGCAATTACTTCATCTATAAAATCCAGAGCAATAAGCAGGCCTTCCAGAATGTGCGCCCTCTCCTGAGCCTTGCGCAAATCGAACTGTGTGCGGCGTGTAATAACTTCAACCTGAAACTTAATATATTCACTCAAAGCCTCTTTAAGGGTAAGCACCTTCGGCTCCCCGTCAACGAGGGCAAGCATAATAACTCCGAAAGTGGTTTGCATTTGGCTGTAAGAATAAAGTTGATTTAAAACCACTTGAGGATTTGCATCCCTTTTAAGGTCAATGACAATGTTCATTCCCTCCCGGGATGAATAGTCGTTGACATCGGAAATGCCTTCTATACGTTTGTCCTTCACCAGGTTTGCGATACTTTCAATAAGACGGGACTTGTTGACCATATAGGGAAGTTCCGTCACCGTTATGGCCCAGCGGCCGTTCTTGGTTTCGACAATCTCCGCCCTGGCACGCACTACTACCCTGCCTCTGCCGGTGCCGTAAGCGGCGCGAATCCCGGCACGGCCCATTATAATTCCGGCAGTGGGGAAGTCCGGGCCTTTAATATGTTCCATCAAATCTTCCAGCCCGGCATCGGGATTATCTATAAGGCAACACATACCGCCTATTACTTCCCGCATATTATGGGGAGGAATATTTGTGGCCATACCGACCGCTATTCCCGTGGAGCCGTTGACCAAAAGGTTGGGGAAGCGGGAAGGCAGCACAATGGGTTCCTGTAGACGGTCATCATAGTTGGGTGTGAAATCGACCGTTTCTTTTTCAATATCCGTGAGCATTTCAAGGGATAATTTGCTCATTCGGGATTCGGTGTAACGGTAGGCGGCGGGCGGGTCACCGTCCACGGAACCGAAGTTACCGTGGCCGTCTACAAGCATGTAGCGCATTGAAAAATCCTGGGCAAGGCGCACCATGGCATCATAAACGGAGGCATCGCCGTGGGGATGATATCGCCCCAACACCGAACCGACTGTATCGGCACATTTGCGGTAAGCCTTGTCCGGAGTAAGATTATTCTCATGCATTGTGTAGAGTATCCTGCGGTGAACGGGTTTAAGCCCGTCCCTCACGTCAGGCAGGGCTCGGGACACTATAACGGACATGGAATAGTCCAGGAAAGATTTGCGCATTTCCCGGCTTATGTCTACATCAATCATTTTCTGGTCTGCAACATCAATATTGTCAAAACTCATCTACAAATACCCTTTCCGCCTTAAAATCCGGCAATTTGATTCCACACCGGATTAAACGTCCAGATTTTGAACATATTTGGCGTTCTTTTCAATAAATTCTCTGCGGGGCTCAACCTTATCTCCCATGAGAATTGTAAAGGTTTCATCCGCCCGAACGGCATCATCCAATGTAACTCTCAGCATGATGCGGTGTTCAGGATCCATGGTGGTCTCCCACAGTTGCTCAGCATCCATTTCACCCAAGCCCTTATAGCGCTGAACATCGCAATTCCCGCCCATTTCTTCAATAACGGCATCCCGCTCCTCATCCGAAAAAGCGTAATCGTGCCTTTTGCCTTTACTTATTTTGTACAGCGGCGGTTGGGCTATATAGATATGGTTGTTTTCAATAAGGGGCCTCATATAACGGAAGAAAAATGTCAAAAGCAAGGTGCGGATATGAGCGCCGTCCACGTCGGCATCCGCCATAATAACGACCTTGTCGTAGCGCAGACGGGAAAGGTCAAAATCATCGTCGATCCCCGTGCCGAGAGCCGTTACAATAGGCATCAGTTTCTCGTTGCCGATAACCTTATCCAGCCTTGCCTTTTCCACATTCAGCATCTTCCCCCAAAGGGGTAAAATCGCCTGATAGCGTCTGTCACGCCCCGCTTTTGCGGAGCCGCCGGCGGAGTCACCTTCCACGATATAAAGTTCGGTAAGGGTGGGATCTTTTTCCGTACAATCGGCAAGTTTCCCCGGCAGGGAGTTGTTTTCAAGGGCGGACTTGCGCCTTGCCAAATCTCTGGCTTTTCGGGCCGCTTCCCGGGCACGGGAAGCGTCTAAAGCTTTGCCGAAAATGGTTCTCGCCACCGACGGGTTTTCTTCAAAATATGCACTGAGCCCGTCATACAGGGTTGAAGATACCATTTGATTCATTTCAGTGTTGCCGAGCTTGCTTTTTGTTTGACCCTCAAACTGGGCATCGGTCAGTTTTATGCTGACCACGGCGGTGAGGCCCTCACGGACATCGTCGCCGGAGAGATTTTTGTCGGCCTCTTTAAGAAGAGAATATTTGCGGCCGTAGTCGTTGAACACCCTGGTAAGAGCATTTTTAAATCCCGTTTCATGTGTTCCGCCGTCAACTGTTTTTACATTATTGGCATAAGATAGAATAATTTCGTTATAACCGTCATTGTACATCATCGCTACTTCCGCACAGCGGTCTCCGCTGACGTTGATTATGTGAATCGGCGTATCGTGAAGAACGGTTAACCCTCTGCTGCGATTGAGGTAATCCACAAAGCTGGAGATTCCTCCCTCGTAACAAAAGCTGACTTCCGCAACATCTTCGCTGTCCCTGGAGTCGGTGAGAGTAATTCTTAACCCGGCATTGAGGAAAGCGCATTCCCGCAAATGGCGCTCCAGAGTTTCAAACTCATAATCAAGAGTTTCGGTAAAAATCTTTTCGTCCGCCTTAAAACGGATTAAAGTTCCGCTTTCGCTTGTTTCTCCTTTTACGATAAGTTCCGTTTTCGCCTCACCGCACTCAAAGCGTTGATAGTGTATATGTCCTTCTCGTCTGACTTCCACTTCCAGCCATTCGGAAAGGGCATTGACCACGGAAGAACCCACCCCGTGCAGACCTCCCGATACCTTGTAACCGCTGCCGCCGAATTTACCGCCCGCATGAAGCACCGTAAGAACTACGGTTACGGAAGGCAGGCCTAATTTTTCGTTAATTCCTACAGGTATGCCTCTGCCGTCATCCCGCACACTGATTACATTACCGGGTTCAATCTCCACCTCAATATGGGTACAATAGCCGGCCAAGGCTTCGTCAATGGAGTTGTCCACGATTTCATATACAAGGTGATGAAGACCTCTCGGACCGGTAGAGCCGATGTACATACCGGGTCTTTTGCGTACAGCCTCCAAGCCCTCGAGCACCTGTATTTGCTCGGCATCATATTCTTCGGTTACGGCAGTTTCGAGAGTTTCCTCACCGTTGTTTATAAGGTTTAAATCATTATCGTTCAAGCCGATGCCTCCTGTTTTCGCCTTGTCTTTTTCTAATAACTTTATCCCTAACGGTTTACAAGCCCAGGGAAGAGGTAAAAGGATTTTTTCTTTGTTTTTTCGGCTTATACGGGGGCGGGTTTTCCAATCTCATTCTTGCCCCTTTTCCGCCCCTTGAAGCCAGATATTTGTTAACCTGAAGGACGGGTCCTATAAGGTCTGTACTCATAAACTCAACGCAGTTGGCCAGAAGTTCCTGATCGTTGTTAAATGAACCGAGGATGGTCACTGCAATGATACTCTGGGTTTCGTTCGTTCCGTCTTCATAAATTTCGTTCAAAAGATTAAAGAGCTTTTTGATTTTTGCGTTATCTCTGCTTTTCACCGTAGATATTACCGCCCGATTACCCACTGAAAGAAAAAAGTCCTCAGCTAAAAACTCCCCGTACTTTTCAACATTTTGCTTGTAAGCTTCCCTGAGTTCGGGGTAAAGCACGGTGAAGCGGTTGCCTAACGTGTTGGGGTCATAAGCAAGAGCACCGCTCTTAGCGGCAGCTTTTGAAACGGGAACTGGGAGCTTGCCGCCGGTTTCCGCTCCCGTCTTGGCGCCGCAATGATTATTAAGCGTTTCCGACAATTCTCCGGATATATAGCGTAAATCTTTGTCATCTGCGGTTTCAGGGTCCAATAAGGAGAGAGCAAGTTGTTTGAAATCGCTCTCCGAAGCCTCCGACCCTCCGGATGCAAAAAGCAGGGCAATTTTTTCATCAAAAAAACGAAGACGCAGGGAACCTTTTTCTCCCGTAAAATCAACGGTAATGCGGTCGCCCTGAGTTACGGCAGGCAACTCCCCCCGTTTGACTCCGGCAGGATAAACCGCCTGAAATCCGTTGGTTTTCAAGCTGTCTTCCATCCCCTTTATTATCGCCGTTAAAGCTGTGTAAATATCGGCCATCGACTTCCTCCAAGTATTTTTTCACATTCGATATATTTTACCATTTATCGCCTCAATTTTATTTCTATTTCTGCATTATAATTAAAAACCGCCGTAATTTCGGCAGTTTTTTTGCTATTAGTTGACATATGTTTATCCGGCTAATCTTTCAGCAAAACAAAGGAAGCTCGTTCCAAAGTTTTCGCCGGAAAAGCCCTTGAAATTTAAGAGAATAAATCCTCTTTGTTAGCGATCTTACAAGGACTTCCGAAGGCAGTCACCCCTTCGGGCATAGATTTTGCAACTACGCTGCCCATGCCGATAATAGTGTCGGAGCCTATGGAAAGTTCCTGCCTGATTACGCTGTTGGCACCGATATGCGTTCTGTCCCCCACAATCACCCCGCCGCTTAAAACAGTGCCGGAAGAAAGATGGACAAAGTCACCGAGTCTGCAGTCGTGTTCCACTACAACACTCGTGTTTATGATTGCACAGTTGCCCACCGTTGCTCCGGCATTGACTACGGAGTTTTTGCCGACAAAAATCCCTTTGCCCAAGCTCGTGTATTTACTCACCGCGGCGGTTTTGTCAATAATATTCGGTTGCTCAAAGCCTGCTTCTTCAAGCCGATTATAAAAATCGATTCTCAACCGAGGCCGCCCCACACTTCCGACGGCAACAAAGCCCAGATTATAGCCTTGAAGCCTATACTTTTCCAAATCAAAGCAGTTGCCGATTACGGGTACCCCCATAACAATTGTTCCCGGGGTTAGAAAATCATCCGCCACGGCAATCATTTCGTTGCCCGTCTGTTCGAGCAGAGTGTCAAGCACGCTTCGGCAATGACCGCCGCCTCCGATAAGCAGAATTTTGTCTTTCATACGCTTGCTATCCCTTTGCAGTTCAGCTGCGATTATTTTTTCGTTGAAATTGTCTTAAAACGGAGTCTGAGCAAAAGCCGAGGCATAGACTATGCAATTGATTCGGAAGGGTTCTCCGCCATGCGCAAAGCTCCTACCGCCGAGCGTAAATTTTTGTAATTTAAAATAAAATGTAAAACGAACAGGGCTCCGTAAATGAGCAAAAACATCTTTAAACTTCCGAACCCGGCGCTCAGGATAAACACCGCAACAAATAAAATATCCTGCAAAAGCGTCTTTATATCCCATGTTATTCCCATTTTTTTAACAATGTAGGCTTCGGCTGCGGCAAACCAAAGGAACATGGTGATAGCCGTCGCAACGGAAATGGCGAAAACGGAGTTGAAAACAAGTTCTGCGGCAAGGGTTGAAGCCAGCATTACCGCAACGCCTAATGTATTTAACAGCAGAAACGCTCTTTCATGCCTGAGCGCTTTAAAATAGGGAATAATCAGCAAATGAACTTTCCCGAGGGGGAGACACATAGACAGCAATACATGCATGTATGAAAAAATGGGAATATACTCCGGCATAAACCGGCGTATCAAGATAACAAAGGGAACATAAACGAAAAATGCGACATAAATCAAATTGCCGCAGATGTAAGACAATTTTGGATATAGGACGGGCAAATGCTTTTCCGGCAGAGTTTTTAGCACGGGGAAGATTACGACACCGGCGGTATTTGTAAAAGTGATGACAATTGTAAGCAGAGACGTGGCGAAAGAGTAGAGCCCGTATTCCGCTATCGGATGGGTATGTTCTACAACAAGACGACCCGCTACGGGTATAAATGTCGAGGCGATAATGCCCAACATTATATGCACACCGTTGCGGGTTTTCTCACTAAACTCTTTTACGCCCAACCTGTAATCAACATCCCGGCCAAAAAGAAAACGCCTGCCGATAACAAGGCAAATGAGAGTTACTATAATGCGGGCGGCCGTTTCGGCCCCCATCATTATTTCCGGCCTTGTTAAGCCCGAAAGAAGCAAAGCGACAAAAAAGACGGTCGCCAAAGCCTTCATTAAAAAATTCAGGCCGTTGTAAACAGCCGTTTTGTTGACCGATAAAAAAACGGTCATAACAAAAAAAGTAAGACAGGCAAGAGGGACATTCAATGCGAGCGTAATGTAGATGTTATTTTTCGGACCGGCGCCGAAAAGGAGAGCAACAGAAAGCAGGGCGGCGGTAACCCCCAGCAGATAGAGATAAAAAACACGCATACCGCTCCGCACCCGTTTAAAAGGCAAATCCTCGAACTTAAAACCGCCATAGAAGAGAGCAAAGCCGTCATTAAAACCTAACCCGAACAGATTGAGAAAATTTATGTAGAAAATATATATCTGCCAGTAACCGAACTTCTCAGGCCCCATGTATTTAGGCATAACAAAGCCCGTTATAAATGAGAGGCCCAGTATGACGGCTTGAGTTATTACGGCGGAGAGGACTTTTTTGACACCCGTTTTTGCGAAATCCCCTCCGCTTTCAGTTGGGTTTTTCAATCGGCGGTCTCTCCTTCAAGCTTAATTGCTTTACCTTTTTTCATGGCTTGCCACCTTGTTATAAGCCAGGCGGCAAAAACGACTGTAAATCCGATAAAGCTTTCACCGCCCTGAAAAAGCTGATTGTTAGCGGAAAAGTATATAACCATAAAACACAGGTTTAAAAAAGTGGCGACTGCAAACGGGTTGTGTGAAATCAGTGCGTCTTTCCAGCTGAGTGCCCAGAGATAGCCGATGAAAAAGACCAGAAGAACGGTACCGGGAAATCCGATATCTGAAGCGGGAAAAACAAAGAAACTCGACCATATTTCCCCCGTATACCATGCCTCCGCCCTCGTTTTATCCGCATAGGTCCTTTTTTCAATCTTTTCTTCCAAAGGCTGACCGCCGAAGGGTTTCAAGATATTATGGCGGAAAAACTGAGAAAAACCCAGACCGTATGTGCTTGTAAACTCCCGGTCCATTGCAATCGATAAGCCCTTATATCCGTGGGAAACATAGCTTGCTAAAAATGTTCCGGCAGACTTGATTTTATCGGGAAGATACCGAAACAAAATATAATCTTCTCTTACGGTCGAATGGCTCATCTTAGAGTTTTGCACCATAGCTTTGTTAGTGGCCTCATCGCTTAAGGTCACACTTGAATCTGCCGTACAGTCAAAAGAAACGCGGTTTCGCATCGTAACGACATAGTAACTGAAAAATAACACAAAGACCAAAACCATAATCAGCAAGGTTTTAATTTTGTGCCTTAAGTTTTTTCCCTTCTCTTTTTTTACGAAGAACAACAAGGCAAGATAAATAACAATTTGCGCAGTAACATCAGCACAATACTTGTTTATACCTTGACTTATACCTATCATTGTAGTAAGGATTATTACGACAATACCAAAAATCTTGGTCATTTTTGAAAGCTTCGGCATAAAGAAAAGAGTCACCGGAGTTACCATTATAAGAAAAGGGCCGAGCAAAAATCTTATATATTCAAAAAGCTGTGAGCTGTTTTCCGCATGAAATTTTGAGTTTCTGTAAGCCACACCTGTGTTTGTCAGCCCGGTGTAAATGTCCGGATAAAACTTGCCCGTTCTGGTATAAACAGTCGGGATGTAAATCGCCAATGATATTATTATACAAAGAATTTGCAACTTGTTAACATCTATACCGACTCTGACCGTCGGTGTCCTTCCCTTAACAACGGCAACCAAATACCCCGAAGTTAGCGAAAACACGCAAGCAATTAAAAAGCTGTACAGTTTAAGAGGGTTTTTGATGTTCCAGTCCAAAGGGCCAAAGGCGAAGTTTAATATAGTTAAGAGAAAAAAGCCCCCGCAGACAATCAGCGGAATATACTGCATGATTCCCTCAAAACGGATGCTGAGTTCCCCGTCATTTGACCCGGCAAAAAACAAAATCGGCTTTAAGAAAATATTTTGTTTTTTGCCCTTGTTGTTTTTTTCAGTAATTTGTTGTTTTTTCATACGAGTAATCTTTTAATCCTTTCCGCTTGTAAAACATTGTTCTTTTTATTAAGCACAAACTGTCTGGCCGCCTCGCCTTTTTTGAAAAGCTCCTCCTGCGGTTTTTCCAACATTTTTTTCAATGCCTCCGTCACCGCCTCGGTGCCTTCTCCGTCAATAGTATAAACATAATTATAATACTCCTTTGGCATCCCGGGCAACCTTGTTGTCAAAACCGGAGTTCCGGAAACCATGTATTCCATATTTTTTGAGGGAAACGAATAGAGGGTAAACTCCTCATTCACGGGGCGCGGATTCACCAAAAGAGTAGCCTGACGCTCCTTTTCCACAACCTCCTTGTTGTCGACCCTGCCCAAATATTTTATCCGCCCGTCAATTTGTGCGGCCTTAATAATCTCCGGCACATAATCTCCGTCGCCATAAATTTCCAACCGCAAGTCTTCCCCGGGCACAGCTATAAAGCCGTCTACAAGCGCTTTGAGTCCGTACTGTTCCCGCAATGCACCTGCATACATAATGACTCTCGGGGACTTTTCTTGAAAGGAAAAGCTTTCCTCAAAATCAATTTCTTTTATATCCACGAGCCCCTCTAATACCATATACGGCTTCCCCTTTTTATTGACCACGGAATTGGCCTGTTCGGTTATTACTACAAAACCGTCAAGATTGGCATAGCTTTTTGAAACAAGTTTTCTGATAATTTTTGCAAGGGTTTTGCGTTTTGTCTGATCATTGACTACATCGCCCATATATTCATATATATCGGCAAAAATACCGATTTTTTTGCAGCGAAGTATTTGAGCGACAAGCACCACTCCGGGGATAACCGTTACATAGGCGGCATCAATTAATATAAGCTTTTCATCCTCATTCTTGTTTTTTAGCAACCAGGACAACGTGTTGAAAAAGAACGATATTGCAAGACAGATTTGTTTAAGAACCGGCAGGTTAAGTATAGCCAAGTGTTTATATTTTATCAAGCCCTTTTTCTCTTTTTTTATTCCTAACAGCAGTCCTTTGTGCGTTTTGAAAGAAACGGTCCTGCCGACAAGAGAAAGAACCTCCGTGTTGTTATCGGCAACCAAACCCTGCTGAATCAATGTATGAAATTTTATCCCCGCCTCTTCCATTCCGTAAGCGGTTGTACTGACTCCCTTACGAACTTTGTCCTTCAGAGCGAAGAACTCTTTTTCAGACGGCACGGAAGAAATATATAGTATTTTCATTTTATCAAATCTCTTATTTCTTTCAATATGTTTATTGCCTGCGTAAAGTTGCAGATACGATTCATCTATGATTCATTATGTTATTAAAACAAATAAATATTAGAAAACATTTTCGCCTTAACCGAGAATGTTTTTATAGCACGCAAGGTATTCTGCAAACCTGTCGGTCTTTCCATATTTTGCCTTCGCTCTGTTCACACAGTTTGCCGTATAAGCAGCTTTCCCCTTTTCACGCACCGATTGAATTTTTTCTAAAAGTAAATCAGTATTGCCCCGCTCAACAATATAGCCGGTTTTTTCATCAATGCTTTCCGGGCTCCCACCCGTGTCAAAGGTAACAACCGGAGTCCCGCACGCCAGAGCCTCCAGATTAGTCGTAGGAAAGGTGTCTTCCATGGTGGGATTGACGAAAACATCCGCCGTTGAATAAATCTCCGCAAGTTCCTGAACACTGTCGGTTCTTTTGATTGTCAAAATACTCTTTGGAAGACCGACAATCTGCTTATCGTTGAGCCCCACCAAAACTATCTTTGTGTTTTCGACAATCTTCTCGGACAGCGATACAAAAAACTCCAGTCCTTTTCTTTCCTCCCACTTGCTTGCAACTCCGAGAACCACAAAGCGGTTTTCTAAATTATTGTCTTTGCGGAATTTGCCCTGATTGAGGGGCTTGAATGTTTCCAAATCAATACCGTTATTTATAACTTCAGTCTTATACTTCTTTAAAAAAGACTGTTTTGCAAACTCCGCCAACCACTGAGAGGGAGATATTAAAATCATATTTTTTACAGAGGTGAACAGCCGACGCTTATCTTCATAGTTTCTCTTTGAAGAATCCAAAAACAAACTCGTCGGATACTCATTCTTTTGAGGGCAGGAAAAGCAGCCTGTTTTCCATTTTTCACATTTGATAAAATCGAAATGAGAGCAATGTCCGGTAAAGGCCCAGCAGTCATGAAGAGTCCACACTATCGGTTTGTTTGCTTGGGCAAGCCAATCGAAAAGCAGTTTTATGTTAATGTAGTAACCGTGAATGTTATGGAGATGAATTATATCGGGGTTATACTCCTCAGCCCGTTTAATAAACTCTTTAGTGGCACGGCTCGAATAAAAACCGTGCCTGTCGGTCATTCTGCTTAAAACCCCGTGGATATTAACGCCCATATCGGAACCTATCCGCAAGTTTTTAACATTTTCAGGCGCCGTACCTCGGCCGTAAGCTATTAGGAACTCGTGCCCCTGTTCCAAGAGAAAAGCGCCAAGTTCCACAGCGATTCGCCCGGTGCTGCCGTACCCGCAGGTTGAATTAATCTGAAGAACCTTCATGACAATCTCTAAAACCTTTCCTTTGATGTTAATTTAGAGCTCCGCTCAGGCGTTCATTAGCCAGTCATCCATTTGGTCAAGGAGCTTTTCACGTTCGAAATTGCTTAAAAAATATTTATAAGCGTTTTCTCCGATTTGTTGAAGTTCCTTTTTTGAGGTTGCGGCCAATTCAGCAATTCTTTCGGCGAGCATTTTTGCGTTTCCCGCATCCGCACAGACTCCCGCGCCAGCCTCGTTTATAATGGCCTGCACTTCACCGTCTATGGAACCTATCAGAGGCCTTGCACAAGCCATACAAGACTGAACCTTGGCGGGGATCGTCATTGAAAAAACTCTGCTGGGCGCCAAAGTGATAAGGGCGGCATCCCCGGCACAAATCAGTTCGGGAACCTTTCCCACCGGTTGTCTGTCAATCATAAGAAAGCTGTCTTCCACCCGGTTGCCCCTTATGGCAAACATGAGGTTTTCTTTGTAACGGCCGTCCCCTATGATGCAAAACCTGACCGGAATCTTTTTATCGGCAAGCATCTTTGCGGTAACCGGCAGAATATGAAGACCCTGAGCCTGTCCTATATTGCCGGCAAAAATTATATTAAACTTCCCGTCTTTCGGGATTACCTTTGTGGTTATTTCTTCTTCACTCAACGGCTTGAAAAACTCTTCCGCATATTGGGGCCAAAAAAAGATTTTTTCGCCGTCTATGCCCCGTTCTTCAATCGCTGCCGCACAGCTCTTTGAAGATGTGAATATCTTATCACTTTTTTTGTAAATATAGTCGCACACCCTGCCCAACGGCTCCATTATAAACCGGCTTTCAATGTTTGTAATGTATTCCACCGTATCCGGCCAAAGGTCCAGCACGTAGAGAAAGCAGGGGATTTTATTCTTCTTTGCAAAGCTCGCACCTACCAGCGCCTGAGTAAGAGGTGATGAAGCATAAACAAAGACTACATCCGCCTTTTCTCGAGTGAAGACACTCCATAAAAAGCCCGATACAACAAATGAGATGTAGTTGAGAACAAGCTGAATTTTGCTATTGCCTCGGGGAATCATAGGCAAATGAATAATTTTTATCCCTTTATACTCTTCCCTGCGTTTTTTGAAAAGGCCGTAACCTTTATAAAATTTTCCCTTAGGGTAATTTGGTATACCCGTAACGGCGGTTACTTCATAACCTCTTTTGATCCAATCTTCGCAAATATCATTAATTCTGAACTGTTCGGGATAAAAACATTGAGAAACAACGAGTATTTTCTTCCTCAAAAAATCCCTCCCTCGCCGGGGCTCCTCCCGGTTTGTTTTTTTTGACAAGATTAGTTATGACCGCTAAAAGAAAAAACAAATATCTCTAAAAACAGCATCAGTATATAAGAATAAGGCTGAAAATGCAACTGATTTTAAGTCTCCATCGCCTTCCGAGAGGTATCTTTTGCGTTGCAAAAACGGGTTTGAATTATACCGATTGCTTGTGTATAATGGTAAAAAGCTTTTAGATAGAAGGGGGATTGCGGTTTTGAGGGCATTTGCTGCTCTGTCGCAAGACAGACGAGTGCGGTACGGTGCATTATCGATTTTTCTTTTTGCCCCTTTGCTGCCGGAATGGCTGGCGCCACTGACTACTCTTTTTGCTTTTATCCTGTTTTTTCGCTATGCCCGCAGTCAATCAATACTAATTACGCCCCGCAATCAGCAAATTTTAGCAGTCATTTTCTTATGTTGGCAATTCTTAGGTATCCCTCGTTCAAATTACCGTATAAGCAGTCTGGTTTTTTCACTGTTATGGTCGCTGATGTTTTTAGGGTTTTTGACGGTCAGTAATCTTTTGACAGATGAGGGCAGCCTCAGAGGCGCCGTTGTCGCCATAACACTTTGCGGAGGTATTGTCGGTTGTATTGCAGTCGGCCAGATTTTTCTTTTTCACTTCGGCGGCTACATTAACGAATCCCTTCGAACCTTCTTTAACCCATTCTGGGGCAAAGCGGATGTTTTTCTCGCCGACATTGCCGTCAATCGCCTTTTACCTGACAAAATTTTGGCATTGCTCCCTGTACATGCCCCGGTTCAGGCGCGGGAAAGGGCAAACTCTACCTTTTCAAACCCCATCTTCTTGGCCTGCTACTCGCTTATGGTTCTTCCCCTCTCAGTATATTGCTTTTCAAACGGCAAAACATGGAAGAAAAAGCTCATTTTAGCTGTCTGTGTAGTGGCCTGTGTTGGAGGGATAGCCGCCTCCTATTCCAGAGGAGCTTATCTTTCCGTTATAGTAGTTGTGTTTGTAATGCTTTTTATGGGTTGGAAACAGGCCTTGGGAATTGTTGTCGCAAGCCCCGTATTTTTATGGCTTTTCCCTTCCGGCGTGTATAGACGCCTGCTCTCTCTACTTAATCTTCGTGATTTTTCGGTTGTCACCCGCTCCCGGATTTGGGAGATTTGCATAGCCCTGTTAAAAGAACACTGGGTTTGGGGATTGGGGCCCGGGGTGGAAAACATACGGCACATCCTTATTGAGCGGGGAGAAATTCATCAGCCCCATGCCCATAACCTTGTTCTGCAGCTTTTTCTGGAGGGCGGAATAATCGGCATTGCACTTTTTGTCGCCGTTATTATATGGACTTTTATAGATCTGATTGTAGTTTGCTTCCGCTCAAAAAAGGGGCGCCCGTTGGCGGTGGCTCTGTTAGCGGGCTTAACCGGGCTTCTGGTGTTCGGATTTTTTGATTATGTGCTTTACGGCGCAAAAATCCTGCAGTTTTTCATGATGTACTTAGGTTTAGCGATGGCCGTAAAATCTGTGTACGGTAAAAAAAACGCTGACGCTGAGGAGAGTACGGAGCCGATGATCAATGTAGCTTAGTTTTGTTTTTTGATGTAAGCAATTATTGTTTTGGATAAAGATGTCGCAAAAAATAGAGTTCAAGAAGGAGATGTTTTAAATGGCAAGAAAAACTAGAAGCGATTGCACGGTGGGTACATTTGAGAAAAAACATGATCTTCCGCCCGGTACGCTAAGAAACAAAGACGGAAGGGATACCCGTAGCGACAAAAAATAGGGACCATCAGAGAAGAACATAAAAAGAAAAAATAAGTTACTTTTGACTTTTTTGATTAAACTTTTAGGGATTGCATATGGCGTTGACGGATTTAACTGTCAAGTTTTTAAAAACTGCTTGACAAAGCATTTCGGCACCGTTATAATTCCTTTTGCAACAAAGCAGAGTGGCCGGCAATAATTGCCTTCAGCTCTCACCTGCGGGGTTTTGTCCGCCGCGAGGTCAATACAAAAAGGGGCTTATGCTTCGGAGTGTTGATTTTTGCGGGGACAGTTGTCGGCTGTTCCCGCTTTAATTTTTCGGTTTAACGGAGGTGTTTTCATATCAGCAGCAAGGTAGTGCAGATTAACGAGGAGATTACCGACAAAGAGGTAAGAGTCATATCCGAAAGCGGCGAGCAACTGGGCATTATGCCCCCAAAAGAGGCGCTCAGGCTTGCAGAGGAGAGGGCTCTTGATCTGGTCAAGATTGCTCCTCAGGCAAATCCGCCCGTCTGCAAAATCATGGATTACGGCAAATATCGTTTCGAACAGACAAAACGCGAAAAAGAGGCCAGGAAAAAGCAAAAAACCGTGGACATCAAGGAAGTAAGACTTTCCCTTAAAATTGACACCCACGATTTTGAAACAAAGGTCGGTCATGCAAAAAGATTCTTGACCGCCGGGGATAAAGTCAAGGTTTCCATAAGATTCCGCGGCAGGGAATTAGCTCATCCGCAAATCGGTCTTGATAACATGGAGCGTTTTGCTGCGGCTTGTGAGGAATTCGGAACCGTTGAAAAAGCCGCCAAACTTGAAGGCCGTCAAATGCTGATGTTTCTTGCCCCGAAAACCGCAAAATGAAAAACTTTAACCGCATAGGAGGAAAATCATGCCTAAACTGAAAACCCACAGCGGAGCTAAAAAACGCTTCAAGCTGTCAAAAACCGGGAAACCCGTTCGCGCCCATGCGAACATGTCCCACATTCTCACTAAGAAAACCACAAAGCGCAAGAGAAATTTGCGTAAGACTACCGTGGCCGATGTCACAAACCAAAAACAGATTAAACGCCTTATTCCTTATAAATAAGTGAAAGGCAAATTGTTGAAAAACGGAGGAATTTACAATGGCACGCATAAAAGGCGCTGTTATGACGCGCAAAAGAAGGAATAAGGTCCTTAAACTCGCCAAAGGCTACTACGGTTCCAAGAGCAAGCTTTTCAGAACTGCAAAACAGGCGGTAATGAAGTCCGGCCAATACGCCTATGTAGGGCGCAAACAGAAAAAACGCGACTTCCGCCGTCTTTGGATAACCCGCATTTCCGCTGCGGCGAAAATCAACGGAATGAACTATTCCACCTTTATCAACGGATTGAAAAAGGCCGACATCGGCCTGAACCGCAAAATGCTTGCGGAAATCGCCGTTTCCGACCCCGCCGCTTTCGCCTCCCTGGTTGAAAAGGCTAAATCGGCACTCGCTTCCTGAATACGGACGGCTAAATGCGGGCCTTTCGGCCCGCGTTTTTATTTGTAAAAACATCGGGCTTGACAATAATGGTAATATATTATATAGCGATTCGGCATACAATATATAGTCTCGCTTATTCTGACCCTTCGCCAACTCATCAAGAGGTAAAGCTAATGGAAATTATCAGCAGCCGCACAAATGAAAAAATCAAACAGGCCGCAGGTCTTGCAGAAAACGCCTCCTTGCGGCGAAGTACCGGTCTCTTTTTGTTGGAGGGAGCAAGGCTTTGTGCGGACGCAGCCGGGAGCGGCGTGAAAATTGCAAGAGTATTTGCAACCCGCAAGGCAATTGAAAAATATCCCGATTATTTATCCCTGATACAAAAAAATGCCGAGGAATGTTATGAGATTACCCCGGAGGTGGCTGCGAAACTTTCCGAAACCCGCAGCGACCAGGGCGTGTTCTGTGTTTGCGAAATGCTTGACAACTCCATGCAGGCGGATAAAATAAACTCTTGCGGGCGTTATATTGCATTGGAAAACATACAGGATCCCGCTAATTTAGGCGCCGTTTGCCGAACGGCGGAAGCCCTGGGCATTGACGGCATTGTGGCCGGAGGGGGTTGTGATGTATATAACCCGAAGGCTCTGCGTGCCGCTATGGGTTCTTCCCTCCGTATGCCGATTTTTAAAACCGATGCTTTGTCCGCCTTTCTTAAACAGGCAAGCGAAGCGGGAGTTCGTTGCGTGGCCTTTGTGTTGGACGGAGACCCCGATGTGTTCAGCAGCATAAACGGCGCTCAAGGTATAATTTGCGTAATAGGCAACGAAGGCGCCGGTATTACGGCGCAAACACGGGCTGTATGCTCCGATTCGGCACTTATACCCATGAAAGGTAAAGCGGAGTCCCTTAATGCGGCGGCAGGTGCCGCAATTGTTATGTGGGAGCTTGTCAGATGAGTGACGACACACGCAGTTATTGGCTTTGGTTGCAAAAAAGTTTAGGTGTAAGGTCAAATACGGCGGAGATTCTCTCCGTTTTCGGTAGCGCCAAAGCCTTACATGAAGCCGGCGGCACCGAATGGAAGCTTTCAGGTCTGTTCAACCCAAAACAGATCAGAAGTCTGGAACAAAATTCGCCTGAAGACACCTTACCGCTTCAGAAACTATGCGATACCAACGGCTGGCAAATTGTTACTCCCGACAGGGACGATTATCCGGCACTTTTATTGACAATTCCCGATTATCCCGCAGTCATCTATGTTTGGGGCGATTTAAGCTGCCTTATTCAGGCGGTTCCCATAGCGGTTGTGGGCACCCGTTCCGCCAGCCCTTACGGAGTTGATGCCGCAGGCAGACTGTGCGCCTCCCTTGCCGAGGCGGGAGCGGTTGTTGTCAGCGGCGGCGCCCTGGGAGTGGACAGCGCCGCACACACGGGAGCGCTCTTCGGCGGAGGAAAGACCGTAGCGGTTTTAGGTTGCGGACTTAGCGCCAACTATCTTCCCGGTAACCGTCCTCTCAGGGAACAAATTGCTTTAAGCGGTGCGGTGATAAGTGAATATCCGCCTGAAACTCTCCCGACAGCGCATAATTTCCCCATTCGCAACAGGCTTATTTCCGGCATAAGTTTCGGAACCGTAGTTATAGAAGCGGGTGAACGCAGCGGTTCGTTAATAACGGCCAACCTTGCTTTGGAACAGGGGCGGGATGTTTTTGCAGTGCCGGGCAACATAACAAACTCTTCTTTTACCGGAACCAACAAGCTCCTGCGGGACGGTGCGAAGCCCGTGTTTTCCGCCCTCGATATACTTGAAGAATATACGGGGTTCTTTCCGGGAGTTTTGAAGTTAGGAGGACTTGAGGATTCCCTTTCCCGTGTTAAAGTAAAGCCCGGCGGTTTCGGGAATACCGGCAGGGCAACGGCACAGAGAAAAGATTCGCCGGCAAACGCCGCCATACCGAACAAGCCCGTTCGGCGTTCGCTGCCCGAAGATACCGAAGAAAATACAAGGCTTGTATATGAAAAACTTACCCCGGAACCCACACATATTGACGATTTGGTTCGCGCCACCGGTCTTGACCCTTCCCGGGTTCTTGCCGCTCTGACGGAACTTGAGCTTACAGGTTATACCGAATTAACTTCCGGAAAAAGATATGCGCTCATATAAAAGAATAAATATATAGCAAAACAGTTTTTAGGAGAGTAAGATGTCAAAATTAGTAATTGTGGAATCCCCGGCAAAAGCAAAAACAATCAAGAAGTACTTGGGCGCCGATTATGAAGTCACCGCCTCCATGGGACATGTGCGGGATTTGCCTCCGGCAAAACTGAGCATAGACATAAAAAATCGATTTACTCCCAAGTATGCGATTGTAAAGGGCAGGGAAAAGCTGGTCAGAGAACTCAAGGTAAAGGCCGCTCAAAGCGACGGCGTTCTTCTTGCCGCCGACCCCGACAGAGAAGGGGAGGCCATTTCATGGCACTTGTCGGAACTTTTAGGCTTGGATTCCAAGCAGAAGAATCGTGTCACTTTTAATGAAATCACCCGTTCCGGTATTGAAGCGGGCATTAAAAATCCCCGTCAGGTGGATATGAATCTTGTAAACGCCCAACAGGCAAGAAGAATTCTGGACAGACTTGTGGGCTACTTAATGAGTCCCTTTATATCTCAAAAAATTCAGGGGGGACGTAATCTTTCCGCCGGCCGTGTGCAAAGTGTGGCCGTGCGCCTTATTGTGGACAGGGAGGCGGAAATAAACGCCTTTATCCCCAAAGAATATTGGAGCATTGATGCCAACCTCGCTTCGGAAAAGGGGAGCTTTATTGCTGCCCTTACCGGCGACGAAAACGGCAAGGTAAAAATCAGCGACAAAGAGGGAGCGGATTTATATCTCGCCCGGCTCGAAGGCGGCGATTATACGGTCAAGTCCCTTAAAAAGGGAACCCGAAAGAAGAGTCCCGCTCCTCCTTTCATTACCTCAACCCTGCAGCAGGAGGCATCCCGCCGTCTGGGCTTTCAGGCTCAGCGCACCATGAAGGCGGCTCAGGAACTTTATGAAGGTGTGGATATAAAGGGCATCGGCACCACGGGTCTTATAACCTATATGCGTACGGATTCCCTGCGTATATCCGAAGAATCCCGAGCCGCAGGCAACGAATATATTGTTCAAACTTACGGGGATAAATATCTGCCCGGCTCCCCCAGATATTTCCGTTCCAGGGCGAGCGCTCAAGACGGGCATGAAGCTATACGCCCCACTATACCCTCCATTACACCGGATCAGGCAAAAGCAAGCCTTACTTCCGACCAGTATAAACTTTATTCCCTTATCTGGATGCGCTTTATTGCCAGCCTTATGGCCGACTGCATTCAGGCCACCGCCAAATGCGAGATAACCGCCGCCAAAAAAGAAGACTTGGCTGACGGCAAGTATTGTATATTTTCCGCTTCCGGCTACTCCGTGGTTTTTGACGGATTTACAAAATTATATGAGGAGCAAAAGGACAGCGAGGAAGAGGAAAGCGGCAGATTGCCGGAGCTTAAAGAAGATGAAATCCTTAAACTGCTGGAACTCAAAGCCAACCAGCATTTTACTCAGCCTCCCGCCCGCTTTACGGAAGCCACCCTCATTAAGGCTCTGGAAGAAAACGGCGTAGGCAGGCCCAGCACTTATGCCACAATTATCACCACCATTATTAAACGCGGCTATGTTCAAAGGCAGGCCAAAGTTTTAAGTCCCACCGAATTGGGCACCGTTGTCACTACGGAAATTCTAAAAGTTCATTTCCAAAAAATCGTAAACCCGAAGTTCACCGCCCAAATGGAAACCGCTCTGGACGATGTGGAAAAGGGCACCACCGATTATTTGGGTATGCTTGAGGAATTCTACGAGGATTTTGAAGAAACCCTTACAAAAGCCAAAGAAGACATGCAGGGCGTCAAAATCCGCCTGCCCGGGGATATCACCGAACTTCTCTGTGAAAAATGCGGCAAACGCATGGTAAGGATGAACGGCAGGTTCGGCGAGTTTTTGGCATGCGAGGGTTACCCGGAGTGTAAAAACACAAAACCCGTCCCCCCCTTGAACACCGGAGCCGCCTGCCCGAAATGCGGGGCCGAAGTTATTGAAAAAAAATCACGCAAGGGTTATACTTTCTACGGTTGCAGCGCTTGGCCGGCCTGTGACTTTATTACCTGGGATAAACCCCTTAACCAGCCCTGCCCCGAATGCGGCAAAGAGCTTTTCAGCCGCAAAGGCGGCATAACCGTATGCCTTAATGAAGGTTGCGGTTACGAAGTAAAGGCTCCGAAAAAAAGTAAAAAAGCCAAGGAGGAGCAAGAGGAAGAATGAGGGGAGTTCTGGTTATCGGCGGCGGTTTTGCCGGAGTGGAAGCCGCTTGGCAGATTGCTAACGCCGGTTTCCCGGTAACTCTGGCGGAAATGAAGCCTCATCAATATTCCCCCGCTCACGGTTCACCCTTTTTAGCGGAGCTTGTTTGCTCCAACTCCTTTAAGGCCGACAGACTTTCTTCAGCGGCAGGTATGCTCAAGGCGGAACTTGAGGCCCTCGGCAGCCTTTGTCTGCCGGTCGCACGGGAATGTTCAGTCCCCGCCGGGGGAGCGTTGGCGGTAGACAGGGAAGACTTTTCCCGCAGGATAACCGAAAAGATCGAAAATCATCCTCTCATTAACCTTGAAAGGCGGGAAGTGACCGCTATCCCCTCCTCGGGCACGGTGATTGTTGCGGCGGGGCCTTTGGTTTCGGATGCTTTAGCGGAGGATATTACCCGGCTTTGCGGCGGACGCCTGAGTTTTTTTGATGCCGCAGCCCCCATTGTTTTTGCCGACAGCGTGGATATGGATGCCGCTTTTAAGCAGTCCCGCTACGACAGGGGCGGTGAGGATGACTATATTAACTGCCCCATGAACAAGGCCGAATACGAGGCCTTTCTACAGGAACTGATAACGGCGGAAAGAGCCGTACTTCACGACTTTGATAAAAGAGATTTTTACGAGGGCTGTATGCCCATAGAGGTCCTTGCTGCAAGAGGCGCCGATGCCCTGCGTTTCGGCCCGCTGCGCCCCGTAGGTTTGCGGGACCCGAAAACGGGCCGCCGGCCCTGGGCAGCAGTTCAGCTTCGCAAAGAGGATTCCGCCGGGCAACTGCTCAATCCGGTAGGCTTTCAGACCAACCTTAAGTTTTCGGAGCAAAAAAGAGTTTTCGGCATGATTCCCGCCCTTAAAGATGCCCGATATGCCCGTTACGGGGTCATGCACCGCAATACCTTTATTGATTCTCCCCGGCTTTTGACCCGCAGTTTTTCTTTCAGGCGAAGACCTGATTTGTTTTTTGCGGGACAGATTACGGGAGTTGAGGGGTACATGGAATCCGCCGCTTCCGGCCTTGTTGCGGGATTAAACGCAGCCCGTTCTCTTGAGGGCAAATCTCCCCTTATTTTACCGCAAACTACCATGACAGGGGCTTTGGCTCTTCATATAAGCGAAACCCCGACCCGCAATTTCCAACCCATGGGAGCCAACTTCGGGCTTTTACCTCCTTTGGAAGAACGCATTAAAGATAAACAATTACGCTATGAAACGCTTGCCCGGCGAGGCTTTGATGATTTAAACCGTTTGTTGCTTGCCTGACAGACAAAATCTTTAAAACTTGAACACCGGCACACATTTCGGAGGAAATATGCAACCACCTTTGGCAGAACTTCAAAAAGCAATAGGCTATACTTTTAAGAATGAGGAACTTCTTATCGGAGCGCTTACCCATTCTTCTTACGCCAATGAGAACCTTTCCTCCGGTGAAAGCAATGAAAGGTTGGAGTTTTTGGGAGATTCCGTTTTGGGCTTTATTGCGGCGGAATATTTTTACAAAGACCGTACCCGTCTGCCCGAGGGCGAGTTGACAAAACTCCGGGCAGCCGCAGTTTGTGAAAAATCTTTGTTCAGCTACTCACAGAAGATCAACCTCGGTTCATATTTGTTTTTAGGCAAGGGTGAAATAATTACCGGCGGGGACAGCCGTCCCTCAATCCTTGCGGATGCTTTTGAGGCTTTGCTTGCCGCAATCTATCTTGACGGGGGCATGGGAGCGGCCAAAGCTTTTGCTCTGCCGTTTTTAAAAATCTCCGCCCTTAAAAGCGACACTCTGAGAGACCACAAAACAACACTTCAAGAGGTTATTCAAAAAAATCCGGAAGAAACCCTCGATTACGTTGTCGTTGCCGAAAGCGGGCCGGATCATAACAAAGTATTTACCGTGGAAGTACATCTCAACAACAATGTAATCGGCAAAGGTAAAGGCAAGAGTAAAAAAATTGCCGAACAGGAAGCCGCCAAGGAAGCTTTAGCGCTTATGGGGCTTTGACGCGGCAAAAAAATAATTACCGCATAAAATGCGATACAAAGGAAGCAAGCTATGTTTTTAACCGCGCTCGAAATGCAGGGATTCAAATCTTTCCCCGATAAAACCGTATTGAAGTTCGGCAAGGGGATTACCGGCGTTGTCGGCCCGAACGGCAGCGGCAAAAGCAATATTTCCGATGCGGTGCGCTGGGTATTGGGTGAGCAGTCATCAAAATCCCTGCGGGGTGCAAGAATGGAAGATGTTGTCTTTGGCGGAACCTCCACCCGTAAAGCCATGGGTTATGCTGAGGTCTCTTTGCGGTTGAATAACACGGACCGCACTTTGCAAATGGACAGCGACGAGGTTATTGTCACCCGGCGTTACTACCGTTCGGGGGAAAGCGAATATATCCTCAACGGGGAAACGGTGCGCCTGAAAGATGTTCATGAGTTGTTTATGGACACGGGGCTGGGCAGGGACGGATATTCATTAGTGGGGCAGGGCCGCATAGCCGACCTTGTTTCCGGCAAATCCGCACAGCGCCGGGAAATGCTCGAAGAGGCTGCCGGTATAGCTCAATTCCGTTACAGAAGAACCGACGCCTCCAGGCGTCTTTTCCAGGCGGAGGAAAACCTTGTTCGCCTGAGGGATATCTATGCGGAACTTGAGGACCGTGTGGGGCCTTTAAAAGTACAGAGCGAAAAGGCGCAAAAATTTATTGCCCTGTCCGCAGAAAAAAAGGATCTGGAAATCGGGCTTTGGCTCAGAGGAATTGACAAATCCATTGCGGGGCTACGGGAACAAGAAGATAAGATGGCCCTTGTTGCCGGTCAATATGAAAGTGTTCAAAAAGATACTCAGAATATTGAGGCCCAAGCGGACGAGATAATGCAGGGTTCCAGAGACATCACCCTGCAAATTGAAGAAATACGCCAGGGGGCGGCCTCCCTTGAGGAGGAAGCCGCTCAGATAGACGGCCGGGTGGCGGTGGAAAAAAACACCATCGCTCACAACAATCAGTCCATTGAGCGCATAACTCAGGATATGGAGCAGGCGGCCGATACCGAATCTCACCTTGACGAGCGAATCAGCGAGGTGGAAGATCAGATTAAGGCTCTCATTGAGCAAATCCGCATTAACGAGCTGGAGTCGGAAACGGCGGCAAAAGATATCAGCGGTGTAAAAGAAGAGGATACGGCCTTTGCCGGCAGAGCCGAGGCACTTTCCGGAAAAATAGCGGAATTGACGGCGGAACTTTCGGAAACGAGGATTTCCGTGTCCACCGACTTATCCTCCAAAGAGGAGGTAACCGCAAGAATCACCGCCATAGACGAGGCCAGACTTTCCCGCGGGGAGACGCTGAATCAGCTTGAAGAAAACCGTGCGGACAGTGCAAACACATTGGAACTTGTGCGGGAAAAAGCCGAAGGCCATCAGAATGCGGTAAACGGCTACGCTATGCGCGTCCAATCCAGGAGCACCAAAGCCGACGGGGTTAAAAAAGAGCTTGATGCCCTGAACCTGGATATTCACCAAAAAAATGCAAGGGCCAAAATGCTTGAAGACCTTGAAAGAAACATGGAAGGTTATTTCGGCAGCGTTAAGGCAATTATGCGGGAGGCAAAACGGGGTACTTTACAGGGTATACACGGGCCAGTCTCTCAGCTAATATCCGTCGAAGACGCTTATGCCGTCGCCGTGGAAACCGCCCTGGGCGCCGCAGTGCAGCACATCGTAACCGACAACGAAAACGATGCCAAGCGGGCCATTGAACATTTAAAAGAAACCAGAGAGGGCCGCGCCACATTTCTGCCGCTGACAGCCATTCGTTCCCGGGAATTGCGGGAACGCGGAATGGAAAACTGCCCGGGTTTTGTGGATATTGCCCACCGTCTGGTAAGTTTTGATAAGCAGTATACGGACATTATAAAATCACTGCTTGCCCTAACTGTTGTCACGGATAATCTGAACAACGCCATTGCCATGGCTAAAAAATATAATCACAGTTTTCGTATTGTCACCCTGGACGGACAGGTCATCAATGCGGGCGGTTCAATGACGGGCGGCTCAAGAGGACAGGGAGCGGGAATTTTAAGCCGCCCGAATGAGATTGAGAACCTTAAAAAGATTGTTGCGGACCTGAATAAAAAATTAAGTGAAACTCAAGCCGAATATAAAGTTTTAAGCGAAGAACTTTCCGCTGCCCAGGCGGATTTGGATGCCTCCCAGGCGGACTTGGCAAGAACTCAGGAGGAAGTCATACGCCGGGAAGGGGAACTTAAAATTGTTGAGGACCGTATAGCCGCCGTTTCCGCCTCCGTAGAGGAATTGGAAGAGGAAAAGGCCAACGCCTTTAAACGCTCAGCGGCGCTGGCAGAAGCGATTGAAGAAAAAAGAAAGACCGTTGCCGGGATTGAAAAACAAATAGATGAGCTTAAAGAGCAGTCCGGCTCCCTTTCTAAAGAGAGGGAAGTTCTGGATTCCCGCCGGGAAGAACTTGCCCGCATCCAAGCCGAGATTCAGTTAAAAATTGTGGCCGCCCAAAAGGACATTCAGGCTCGGGAAGAGTCGGTCGCTTCCCTGCGGCGCAGAAGGGCAAGCCATGCGGATAGATTGGGGGCGCTCAACGATGAAATCAGCCGCATAGCTCAAAGCAGTATTGAACTGAAAAAGAAGATTGCCGAAATGGAACAAAGAGCGGCGCAGCTGCGGGAAGAAAGCGGTCAGTCAAAGGAGCGTGTGGCTCAATTAGTGGAGCGCCGCAGTCAGCTTGAAGCGCAAAACACCGAACTTCGAGCCAAAGAAAGGGCGGCAAGCGATGAAAGGGAAAAACTTGTAGGGGAACTTGCCCGTTTGGAAGAGCGCAAAGTTTCATTGGAAAAAGAGCTGGAAAACGCCCAGAACAAACTTTACGAAGAATATCAGCTCACCCGCCGGGAGGCCGAGGCTCTCGGTATAGTTATAGAAGAACCCGCAAAAGCTCAGCGTACGCTCAATGAAATCCGCAACAAAATCAGAGCCCTGGGCAGCGTCAATGTCGGCGCCGTTGAAGAGTACAAAGAGGTATCCGAACGCTATGAGTTTTTAGGCGGGCAGATTAAGGATATTGAAAGCTCCCGGGATGAGCTTAACAAACTTATTGCGGAACTGACGGTCAAAATGGCCCAGCAGTTCCGGGAAGAGTTCCACAAAATCAACAAACATTTCGGCGAAACGTTCAGAGAGCTGTTTCAGGGCGGTGCTGCGGAGCTGGTGCTTGAAGACCCGTCGGATATATTGGAATGCAATATTGATATCAAGGTTCAGCCGCCGGGCAAGAACATACAGAATATAGACCTGCTCTCCGGCGGTGAAAAGGGACTTTCGGCAATTGCGCTGCTTTTTGCCATCCTCAAAGTTACCCCCTCCCCCTTCTGTATCTTCGACGAGGTGGAGGCCGCTTTGGACGAGAATAACGTCAGTATCTTTGCAAAATATGTGCGGCGCATGACTAAGGACACCCAGTTTATTCTTATAACCCACCGCAGAGGTACTATGGAAGAAGCCGATATGCTTTACGGTGTAACCATGCAGGAAGACGGGGTTTCAAAACTGCTGGAACTTAAAACTGCGGAAATGGCCAAAAAATTGGGCATAGCCTGATTGAAATAAATTATTAAGAATATAAAAGATAAAGGAGTTTTTAAAAGATGAAACAGGGATATGCAATCAAGGAGTACCATGATGCCGCTAAGGTTACGGCAGAGCTTGACGAGCTCATAAAAAAACCTATCTACTCTATCAAGCCGGAAGCTCTTAAAAAATACGAGGAGGAGTATTACGGCAAAAAATGCACCGGTTCCAAAGCCCTTATTGACAAAGCCGTTGAAGCCATTCCCGGCGGCGTACAGCACAACCTCGCTTTCAACTATCCTTTCCCTCTGGTTTTCACCAAGGCGGAAGGCGCTTATCTTTATGACATCGACGGCAACCGTTACTTCGACTTTCTGCAAGCGGGCGGCCCCACAGTTTTGGGCAGCAATCCGCCTCAGGTGAGAGAAAAAGTAATCGAACTACTTAATACCTGCGGCCCTTCCACCGGTCTTTTCCATGAGTACGAGTACAAACTTGCTCAAAAAATAAAAGACAACTTTGAAAGTGTGGATATGTTCCGTATGTTAGGCTCCGGCACTGAGGCCTGCATGGTTGCCATACGTATAGCCCGTCTTGCCACCGGCAATAAAAAAATTCTTAAAATGGGCGGCGCTTACCACGGGTGGAGCGATCAACTGGCCTACGGCATACGCATACCCGGTTCCAAATGGACCCAGGCAAGCGGCGTTCCCCTCCATATTTTCAGGGATACTCAGGAGTTTTTCCCCAACGACCTTAAAGACCTGGAGCGCAAACTCAGGGCTAACAAGTTAAAGGGCGGCACGGCAGCGGTTATGATTGAGCCTGTAGGTCCCGAAAGCGGCACCAGGCCCGTGGATATCAACTTTAACAAGGGCGTTGAAGCCCTCTGCAGAAAATACGGAGCCCTTCTCATTTTTGACGAAGTGGTTACGGCTTACCGCATAGGCGTGTCCGGCGCTCAGGGTTATTTCGGAGTATCCCCCGACCTGACGGTCTTCGGCAAAGTCATAGCCGGCGGCTACCCGGGCGCAGGCGGCGTAGGCGGTAAAAAAGAATATATGAAGTACCTTTCCGCAGGTATTGCCGGCGGAAGCAAACACAAAAAGGCCCTCGTGGGCGGCACCATGGCGGCAAATCCGCTTAGCTGCGTAGCGGGCTACTATATGATTGAAGAGATTGAAAAACAAAACGCCTGTGAAAAAGCGGGCTTAATGGGCGACAGGCTCACCGCAGGGCTAAAAGAACTTATTAAAAAATATGACCTGCCCTTTGTCGCCTTCAACCAGGGTTCAATCTGCCATCTGGAAACCGTGGGCACCATGCACTTCTCCATTAACTGGAAAAAGCCTTGGGGCATCATGCACGTGCTTAAAGCCACCTCCGCAAGGAAGAAAGAGATGGAGCACATGGGCGCCGCATACATGGCGGAAGGTCTGGTCACCCTGGCGGGCAGCCGGCTTTACACCAGTGCGGCCTATACGGAAGAAATGATTGACGAAGCCCTCGCCGCATTTGACAGAGTGTTCGCAAATGTAGGCGTAATTGAAGAAAAATAAACTTAATTACTCTTTATTCCCCTCCCCGAAAGGATGGTCTTAATGGACATTAACACAGCCAAACAAATGGTTATCGATGCGGGTAACCGCCTGGTCAAAGAAGGACTTATTGCCCGCACCTGGGGTAACGTGAGTTGCCGGGTGGACGAAAAAACTTTTGTCATCACCCCAAGCGGCAGACCTTACGACAGCCTGACCCCGGAACAGATAGTTCCCATGGACATTGAAACCCTTGCCTGGGAGGGGGATGTAAAACCCTCGGGGGAAAAGGGCGTGCATGCGGAGGTTTACAAAGCCCGTCCGGATATTAACTTTGTTATCCACACCCATCAGGACAGTGCTTCCGTGTTAAGCGCCCTGCACTGCGACATCCGCTATATACCCGAAGAGGCGGCAAAGATAATAGGCCCGAACGTGCCCTTTGCCGGCTACGGCCTGCCGAGTTCAAAGACCCTGATTGAAAATGTAGCGAATGCCCTAAAACGGGACGACATCAGGACTCTGCTCATGGCTCACCACGGCGCTCTTTGCTTTGGAGAAGACAGTGAAGCCGCCTTTGCGGCGGCCCAAACTCTGGAAAAGGTCTGTGAACTCCAGATATTTACAATGTACAAAAAAATCTACAGGGACGACATTGATTCCATGGAGCAATTTGCCCGGGGAATAGCGCAAAAAGAGTTCGGCTCCTCCGACGTTCCTCCACTTGAGGCTTGCATCAGCCGAAGGCAGGGCGACGGTTTTGTTTTAAACTACACTCAGGCGGAAAAAGAAACTGAACAAGCTTCTCTGTCGGGTTCATCTTCCCTTTCCCCGGAGGCAGTTCTCCACCGCGCAGTTTACCTTGACCGCCCCGATATTAATTGCATTATCCGCTCTTTCGCTCCCGCCATATATGCCGTTTCCCAAAGAGGGCAGGCGCTGAAACCCCAGGTGGATGACTTTGCACAGATTGTAGGCGTTGACGCAAGGGTTGCCGATTTTGACAAAAACAATGCTGAAAGAACAGCCAAACAATGCGTTAAAGCCCTCAAGGGCCGTCATGCGGTACTGATTAAAGACGGGGGCGCCCTTTGCTGCGGCATTGATGAAAAGGATGCCGAAGCGGTGGAAATGATAACTGAAAAAAACAGCATGGTAACTCTCGCCACCATACTGTTTAATGTCAATCTTCCCATATCGGCCCTTCATTCAAGGCTGATGCGGTTTGTTTACCTTAAAAAATACTCCAAGCAGGCGGGGAAGTAACTTCCCCGGCTCATTCAAAGCTGAATTATCTTGCTGATATCCGTTCGGGTTTACTCCCCGGACGGATTTTCTTTTTCAATAGAGGCCGCAATGGCGGCACGGCGTTCAATCAGTTCCCGTTCCACCTGTTCTTTCAGTTCTTTCGGGTAGTTAATGGTCAGAATTGTAAGTAAAAACAGGGTCATACCTACCGCAGGGGCAAGTATAAAAATAGGCCACTGATATTTATAAAACTTGGCCGGCTGCCCTTTTATTCCGAAATGCTCCTTGAATCCCAAAGAATTCAAAACCATGCCGTTTATGTACAGGCTTATTCCGCCTGTAAGTTTACTCAAAAAGTTTTGAACGGAAAAAGAGATACCCTCGGTTCGCTTGCCCGTTTTCCACTCCACGTAATCTATGGAGTCGCACCAGAGGGATTTTTTCGCTATTTCCGATGCCCCGTCGGGGAAGCTTGCTATCGCAAGCAAAGCCGCTACCGCAATAATCTTTGCAGGGCTGTCAAAGCCGATAAAATATGCTGCAACCCTTGCGGCTATCGCCGCTGACTTTGAAACGATAAAAACATTCTTGGGGCCGCCGAGTTTTTTTGAAAGGCCTTTAGCCAAAAACATGGCAAATGCATAGGGAAAGCCGGAAGCCAAACCGAACCAGAACATCAACGTTTCGCCGTTCATGGAAACACTGCCGAACTTTACGGTATCCACCCCGTATTTGAAGAAATATATACCTGGGATAACCGGGCTTAATGCGCCGAGGATTTGAGCCACGGCCATGATAAGTAATATTTTATTGTGGCGCACCATTAAAATGCCTTCCAGCAAGGAGTCTTCCTGGGGTTTATTCTCCACCCTTTCTTTTACTCCCACCGCGACCCAGGATATCAGTTGGCCTCCCAAGCCGCAGACAAGGCCGGCAATCATAAACAGCTGAGATTCGGTTATACCGAACTTTTCACGTGCGCCTAAAATTAAAGGGAAAAGGCCCATGAGCGTTGAACCCGCTCCGGCGCCGATTTGCGCCCACTGCGCCATGCGCAGGTGTTCGCTTGAATGGGGGGAGGCCATGGCGACCATCCCCCACAGTCCCACATCCTGAAAGGAGTAAAGGGTATCCCAAATGAGGTAAACCACAATCAGGTAGACAATGGCTGCGGTTTCACTCAATCCCCAATCTATAAACATCAGTGCGGAAAAAACGCCGATAGGCAGGGGAAGATACATCAGATAAGGCCGCAGCTTTTGCCCGGGCTTGCTCTTCCGCTTGTCAATGTAGCCTCCGACTATGGGGTCATTGACAGCGTCCCAGGCCCTGGCAATACCGGTGATGATACCGACTTTTTTAGGGCCGATTTTAAGAATGTTGGTACAAAAGTAAAACAGCCAGCCTGCGATATAAGAATAGGCTAAATTCTGCCCAGCCAGACCGAGGGCATGGCTGAAAAGCTCTCTGTTCGGGATATAGCCTTCTTCGGCTTCTTTTGAAAAGAAAAAACGAAACGGATTCTTCAAATCAAGTCCCCTTTCGGAAGTTAATTAAACAGGAAACTTTCCCTTAAGGCTTTTGATAAATTTTCACATAATCCACAATAAAGTCGGTGCTGAATCCAGGTTCAGCCGTAACTTCATCCGGCGTCTCAAGGGAAAGAATAGCATACTCCAGCCCTTTGGATACCCCGTCTTTAAAGTCCGAACGCACGGCTTCCACTCCGTTAATGTAGAAGATATACTCTTCGTCGGTCCACTCCAGGCCATAGGTGTTGTACTGCGTATAGGGTTTATTCACCTTGTAATCGCCCAGTCCCATGGACCTGAGACCGTCGCCGTAACCGCCCACATGCACGTTGAGAGAAACGGAGTTCTTTTTTATAGGCGTCCTGTAGTTGAAAGCCTCAAAAATGTCAATTTCCGCACCGCCGATGCCTCCGTTTGACGCTTCGGCGCTCACCATACCCGGGGAGTTAAGCCAGAAGGCGCTCCAGAATCCGCCGCCGAGGGAGGCGATACAGCGGCACTCAAAGTAGCCGCCGCCGGAGAATTCTTCCACGGTGCGAATCATACCGGCATACCAACCCTCGCCGTATCTGCCGTCTTTGTATTCAGCTCTTATTATAAGGTTGCCGTCTTCCAGAAAAACCTGTTCAGGCGACATAAAACCTGCCCGCCTTACGCCGCTGCCTCTGTAAGCCCACTTTGTAAGATCCAAAGTGTCGCCGTCAAACTCATCCTCAAGCACCAGCTCATAACCGCTTAAGTCCAGCTCCGGCCCCCGGGGCGTTTGTGCGGTATCAAATAAAACCACTCCGAACAACTCCAATGCCGCAAGAATGGCGGCAATTGCCTGTTTAAGGGCCCTTATTTGCCGCGGCGCAAATATTTTTTCCAGCAAAGCATTCATTTCATTCTCTCCCTTGCATATTTTATCAATGCGGCCCCGCCGCATTGCATCTGAAAACATACCGCCAAGTCTAAGCGGATATACACAGCCTCCCCCTGAAAGGCGGAAACCGGTCAGGCTTTTTTATAAACTTTTACATAATCCACAATAAAATCGGTGCTGAATCCGGGATCCTCCGAAACTTCTTCTCGCGGCGGTTCAAGAGAAAGAATGACATATTCCAAGCCCTTTGATACCCCGTCTTTGAAATCCGAACGCGCCGCTTCCACGCCGTTTATGTAAAAGATATATTCTTTGTCGGTCCACTCCAGGCCATAGGTATTATACTCTGTATAGGGTTTATTCACCTTGTAATGACCCACCATCATGGATCTCAGCCCGTCACCGTAACCGCCCACATGCACGTTGAGGGAAACGGAGTTTCTTTTTATAGGAGTTTTGTAGTTGAAAGCCTCAAAAATATCAATTTCCGCACCGCCGATACCCCCGTTTGACGCTTCGGCACTCGCCATACCCGGAGAATTGAGCCAGAAAGCACTCCAAAAACCGCCGCCGAGGGAGGCGATACAGCGGCATTCAAAATAGTAGCCGCCGCCCGCATAGTCTTCCACAGTGCGGATCATACCGCTATACCAGCCTTCGCCGAATTCTCCGTTTTTATGTTCGGCCCTTATTATAAGGTTGCCGTCTTCAACAAAGGATTGTTCGGACGATATAAAGCCTGATGATCTGGGACCGACTCCCCTGTGTTCCCATTTTGTAAGGTCCAGTGTTTCAGTTTCAAACTCATCCTCGAACACCAGCTCATAACCGCTCAGGTCAAGTTCAGGCCCCCGCGGAGTTTGGGCGGCATCAAACAAAACCACTCCGAACAACTCCAATGCCGCAAGAATGGCGGCAACAGCCTGTTTAAGGGCTCTTATTTGCCGCGGCGCAAATATTTTTCCCAATAAAGCATCCATTTTATACTCCCCTTTTAATATTTTTAATGCGACCCCGCCGCATTGCGCATTGTCTAAACAAATATCCATCTTCCCTTTTAAGGGAAAAAAGAACTCCGCTTAATTGTATCCCGTTAAGCTTTCTTATATACTCTCACATAATCCACAATAAAATCGGTGGTAAAGCCGGGTTTTGCCGTAATCACTTTCGGGACTTCAAGGGAAAGTATAACATACTCTATCTCCCTGCACACCCCGTCTTTAAAGTCCGAGCGTACCGCTTCCACGCCGTTTATGTAAAAGATATACTCTTCGTCGGTCCACTCCAGCCCGTAGGTGTTGTACTGCGTGTAGGGCTTATCCGCCTTATAGTTGCCCAACACTTGGGACCTGAGGCCGTCGCCGTAGCCGCCCACATGCACGTTGAGGGCAACTGTGTCCCATAGGAACGGGAGCGGGTACTTGTAATTATAGGACTCAAAGATGTCCACTTCCGCACCGTCGAGACCTCCGTTTGAAGCCTCTTCACTTTCCATACCCGGGGAATTGAGCCAGAAAGCGCTCCAGAATCCGCCGCCTAAGGATGAGATAAAGCGGCACTCAAAGTAGTAGCCGCCGCCGTAATAATCTTCCACGGTGCGGATCATTCCGCCATACCAGCCTTCGCCGTATTCTCCGTTTTTATGTTCGGCCCTCATTATCAGGTTGCCGTCTTCTACAAAAACCTGTTCAGGGGACATAAAACCCGACCGCCTTACGCCGTTGCCCCTGTAAGACCATTTTGTAAGGTCCAGAGCATCGCCCTCAAATTCGTCCTCGAATACAAGTTCATAACCGCTCATATCAAGCTGCGGCCCATCCGGAATCTTGTAAAATTTAAACGCGGTAATGCCCGACAACTCCAACAGCACAAGCAATAAGGCAAACACCCGTTTAATAACCTTTAATTTCCAAGGCGCAAAGATTATCCTTATTATTGTTTTCATTTTGTCCTCTCCTTTTTATCTTTATTAACACGGCACCCGTGCGAATCATATCTTAAAACATCCTGCTCCGTCTAACAGTATTTTTTCTCTGAAAGGAAGAAAGGATCCGGACTTTTAGAACTAAATCCCTTTTAAGCTTTCTTATAAACTCTTACATAATCCACAATAAAATCGGTACTGAAACCGGGTTCAACTATAATACTGCCGGCACTCGGAATTTCAAGTGAAAGCAAGACATATTCCAAGCCCTTGGATACTCCGTCTTTGAAGTCCGAACGTGCCGCTTCCACACCGTTGATATAGAAGATGTACTCCTCGTCCGTCCACTCCAGACCGTAGGTGTTGTATTGAGTATAGGGTTCTTTGACCCTGAAGTAACCTAAACCCTGCGATCTTAGGCCGTCGCCGTAACCGCCCACATGTATAGTGAGGCCAACGGAGTCCCTGTTGATTCTGTCCCTGTAGTTGCAGGCCTCAAAAATATCCACTTCCGCACCGCCGATGCCTCCGTTGGAAGCTTCTTCACTTGCCATACCCGGGGAATTAAGCCAGAATGCGCTGCAAAAACCGCCGCCGAGGGCAAGAATACAGCGGCACTCGAAGTAATAACCGCCGCCTTCATAGTCTTCCACAGTGCGGATCATACCGCTATACCAACCTTCACCGAATTCTCCGTTTTTATGTTCAGCCCTCAGTATAAGGTTGCCGTTTTCAACAAAGGATTGAGACGGCGATATAAAGCCTGTGCCTCTGGGACCGACTCCCCTGTGCGCCCATTTTGTAAGGTCGAGGGGGCCGTTTTCGAACTCATCCACCAACACAGGTTCATAACCGCTCATGTCAAGCTCCGGCCCCCGCGGAGGCCGGGCAATGTCAAACAATGCAAAGCCCAGCATTTCCAGCATTATAAGAAAAGCGGCAAAGGCCTGTTTAAGGGCTTTCAGTCTTCGAGGTGCAAAAAGCTCATCCAGAAATTTTCTCATTTTTCTCTCTCCTTTGCGCAATTATTTATACCGCCTGAACTGCAGATAAAAACAAGCCGCCCGTACGGGCGGCAAAAATTAAATTATTAAGCTTTGGCCGCTCATATCGGCCGGTTGGGGCAAATCCATAATCTGCAAAATTGTCGGAGTAATATCGCACAGGCGGCCGCCTTCCCTGACCGAACACGGGTAGCCCGCAATTAAGAAGGGCACGGGGAAGGTTGTGTGGGCGGTGAACGGGGAACCGTCGTCTTCCATCATTTTATCCGCATTGCCGTGGTCTGCGGTCAACACCATAACTCCGCCCTGATTTTTTACCGCCTCGGCAACCTTGCCTACGCAGGCGTCCACCGCTTCCACGGCTTTAACCGCCGCCGGCATTATACCCGTATGGCCGACCATATCGCAGTTGGCAAAGTTCAGAACAATCAAGTCGTACTTTTTGCTCTCTATCATTTCCACGGTTTTATCCGCCACCTCAAAAGCGCTCATTTCCGGCTTGAGGTCATAGGTGGGAACATCCGGGGAATCTATCATAATTCTGTCTTCCCCCTCATAGACGGTTTCGCTCCCGCCGTTGAGGAAAAAGGTCACATGGGCGTACTTTGTGTATTCCGCTATACGCAGTTGTTTAAGGCCGTGAGAGCTGACTACGCCGCCCAAGGGCATTTTTACATTTTCCGGTTCAAAAGCCACATGCACGTTAGGCATGGTGGCGTCGTATTCCGTAATACACACATAGTAAAGGGGCAGCCTTTCACCCCTGTCAAAGCCCGTAAAATCGTCATCGACAAAGGCACGGGTGATTTCCCTTGCTCTGTCCGGACGGAAGTTGAAGAAAATTACGCTGTCCTCCGCCTTGACCGGACGGGCATCGGCGGCTACGCAGGGGATTATAAACTCATCGGTAACACCCCCGGCGCAGGAGGCCTCCATCATGGTGCGCACATCCTCAAAGACGGGTGCGTCCAAGGCCGTCATAGCCCTGTAAGCCTTTTCCACCCTCTCAAAACGCTTTTCCCTGTCCATACCGTAATAGCGCCCTATTACCGAAGCTATCTTACCCGTACCTATTCGTGAAGCCTCTTTTTGCAACTCGTCAAGGTAGTCCGCTCCGGAAGTCGGAGGCACATCCCTGCCGTCCATAAGGCAGTGGATAAAAACATCCTCAAGCCCGCTGTCTTTTGCCATCTGTAAAAGGGCATAAATATGGGTATTGTGGCTGTGAACACCCCCGTCTGAAACCAAACCGATAAGGTGAAGGGCGGTGCCCTTGGTTTTGCAGTTTTCCATTGCATTTACAAGAGTTTTATTTTTAAAAAAGTCTCCGTCCGAAATGGCTTTTGAAATCCGTGTAAGGTCCTGATAAACCACACGTCCGGCGCCTATGTTGGTATGCCCCACCTCGCTGTTGCCCATTTGACCGTCGGGCAAGCCGACATCCATTCCGGAGGCACCTATATAGGTCATCGGGTTTTCCGCCATAAGGCGGTCAAGATTGGGCTTTTTTGCCGCAAATATGGCATTGCCGTAACTGTCCGGATTATGGGCGAAACCGTCCATTATGCAAAGAAGAACCGGTCTTTGTCTGCTCATAAGTTAAATGATTTTCCTTTCAACCCAGTGTTGTTTTATATTGTTAGTTTAAAGCAAACGGGCGGGACTTTTAAAAAGCCCCGTCCGTTCGGTTTATTGATTTACCGCATCGATAACGGCGGCAAATTTTTCCGCTGCGAGGGAGGCGCCCCCTATAAGCCCGCCGTCAATATCGGGCTGAGCCAAAAGTTCTTTCGCATTTTTCTCATTCATTGAACCGCCGTACTGAATGACGATTTTTTCCGCCGCCGTTGCGCCGTAAAGTTCGCCGACAAGGGCACGTATTATGGCGTTCACTTCATTTGCCTGCTCGGGTGTGGCGGTAAGTCCGGTACCGATAGCCCAAACGGGTTCATAGGCAATTATGATGTTTGCCAATTCTTCTTCACTCACGCCTTTGAGTGCAAGTTTAGTCTGAGTGCGCACCACTTCCGCCGTGATGTTTTCAAGCCGTTCTTCTTTAAGCTCACCCACGCAGAGGATAACTTTAAGCCCCGCATTGAGAGCCGCCCTGACCCTGTCACGAACGGTCAAATCAGTTTCGCCGAAATACTGACGGCGCTCGCTGTGGCCGATAATAACATAGGGCACGCCGACAGCCTTGAGCATATTTGCGGAGATTTCTCCGGTAAAGGCGCCGCTTTCCGCCCAGTGGCAGTTTTGGGCTCCGACCGAAATATTGCTGCCTTTTGCGGCATCAAGCGCGGCATTGAGAGCCAGAAAAGGAACACATACCACCACATCGCAAAGGGCATCTTTAACAAGGGGTTTGATTGCCTGAATCAGTTCAACCGCCTGCTCCGGGGTGTTATTCATTTTCCAGTTACCGGCTATAACCGGCTTGCGAAGAGCTTTATTCATATCAATTCTCCTGTAAATATTCTTTAATCAAATTGAGCAAATGCGGGTTTGCAAGCTTAATTATTTGTCGTTAAGGGCCGCAATACCCGGCAGTTCAATGCCTTCCATAAACTCCAGAGAAGCTCCGCCGCCCGTGGAGATATGGGACATTTTATCCGCAAAACCGAGTTTTTGAACCGCCGCCACGGAGTCCCCGCCGCCGATTATGGACACAGCGCCCGAGTCGGCCACGGCCTTAGCCACGGCGATAGTGCCTGCGGCAAAATTATCCCACTCGGAAACGCCCATAGGCCCGTTCCAGATAACCGTGCCGCTGCCCTTGATGGCCTCGGCAAAAAGTTTTTGCGTTTCGGGGCCGATGTCAAGGCCCATCCAGCCTTCGGGGATGGAATCGGAATTAACAATCATACTTTCGGCATCGGCGGCATATGCGTTTGCCACTTTATTATCCACAGGCAGTAAAAGTCTGACGCCCTTCGCCTTTGCTTTTTCTTCCATTTCGGTCGCCAGAGGAATTTTGTCCGTTTCGCAAAGGGAGGTTCCGACACCGTAACCCCGTGCGGCAAAGAAGGTGTAAGCCATACCGCCGCCGATTATCAGGGTATCGACTTTATCAATCAGGTTGTTGATAACGCCGATTTTGTCCGAAACCTTGGCACCGCCTAAAATAGCCGTGAAAGGACGTTTGGGGTCGGAAAGCGCCGTGCCGATGTACTTAATCTCTTTTTCAATAAGATAGCCGCTTACCGCAGGCAGATAATCCGCAACACCGGCGGTGGAGGCATGAGCCCTGTGGGCTGAACCGAAGGCATCGTTTACATAGACTTCCGCCAAATCAGCCAGAACCTTGGCAAACTCGGGGTCGTTTTTGGTCTCTTTTTTGTCAAAGCGAACATTTTCGAGCAGAAGAACTTCCCCGTCTTTAAGACCGGCGGCGAGGGTTTTTGCACTCTCCCCTACGGTATCTTTTGCCATTTTAACCTCTTGACCGAGGAGTTTGGCCAAATACTCAGCCACGGGTGCCAGAGAAAAAGCCTCTTCAAAGCCCGTACCGGCAGGACGCCCCAAGTGGGAGCACAAAATGAGCTTTGCGCCTTTGCCAAGCAGATATTTTATTGTAGGCAGGGAGGCCACAATGCGCTCGTCGCTGGTGATAACACCGTCTTTTATGGGAACATTAAAGTCACAGCGCACCAAAACCCTTTTACCGGTTACATCAATGTCTTCAACATTCTTTTTGTTTAGAGTATTCATATTTTCTCTCCGTTTCTTTTATGGTTTAAATTTTGAATCTGCGATTTTTAAAATTATATCTTAAACTTCCGTCTTATACAAGCGGTTGAGGTTAAAAAACGCCGCCGTGTTGTAAAAAATTATAGGGCGTGTTATACTTTCCGCAGTTTTAAGCGGACTGTTTTTTAACTTGAGCGGAAGATTAAATGCCCTGATAAAACTTTCGACTTGCGGCCGGAATTGGAGCTGAACAAATGAAACGCATCAAAATAATTACGGCAGTACTGACGGTTATTCTTATCACCCTCATTTGCGCCTGTGAAAAGAAGCCCTCAGTTGCCCTTACAATCTCCGGCGCCGAGGTGCCGGTTGAAGTTTTTGCCTATTATCTGGACTGCGCCATTAACTCTCCGGACCGTTACGGTCTGCCCTCAGATGTTGATATTGATACCGCCCGGGATAAGGCGGCGGAACTCTGCGCCGGTTATGTAGCGGCCAACACATTAGCTGCGGAACATAACCTTAAAATTACGGCGGAGCATAAACGCATTATTTCCGACAGGGTCAGCGTGTTGTGGAATTTAAATTATGTTAAATATGAGACCGTGGGCATTACCAAAGATGCCCTGACTAAAATTGAAACCGCCGCTGAAATCCGAGATGTGCTTTTGCTTTATTACTACGGGCCCGAAGGCAAAACTCCCGTTTCTCAGGAGGAAATCAGAGCGTATTATGAGAAAAACTTTATCTCTTTCATCGCTATAAACGGCTACCTGAGCACAACGGACGAGGAGGGTAAAGCCGTAAACCTGTCTGAAGAGGAAAAGCGGTTGGCGGCAAGCCGGTTTGAAACCATGCGGGTGCGCGCCCTTGACGGGGAAAGTTTTGAGGAGTTGAGCGCCTGGCTTTCGGCGCAGTTGGAAATTTCCATCCCCGTGCCGGTTGTGCGTACGGTTGAAAAAGACAATATGGCCTACCCCGCCGAGTTTGTGCAGGCTTTGGAAGAAATGGGTCCGGGCACCCCTACCGTTATCACCGTGGAACCTTATATTTTCCTCGTCCAAAAAGAAGAACCGGATTTTGAAGGGAAAGAATTCCAAACCCGCCAGTCATCTTTCCTCTATGCCATAAAAGGTGAAGAAATTGACAGTATGCTGAAAACCGAAGCCGAACGTTATGAGATTGTTTCAAATGAAGACAATATTGCCGATATAATTAAAAAGGCTCAGAAGTTCCGGGAGAAATAAATAACGGAACAACAGAACTATATACAGCCCCCTACTGCAGTTATGCATGTGGGGGCTGTCGCCGTAATTTTCACCAAACTGTTTCGCATTTCCGTTCTATGCATATCCCGTCTTCTTTGGGGTATAAAAAGCTTAGATATTCGTCACCCTTTTTGTAGGTTTCTATCTGTTTAGAACCCGAGATACTCTCAGTTCCCACAATTATATACTCAGTGCCTTTTTGCACGGTAAATTGTTCGGGTAAATTGCCATGATTAAATTCCGTTCTCATGAGTTCTTTACTGTTTTTATCAAATTGAACCAATGTAAAACTCTTAGGTTTTTCCATGCCGGAAAAGTTTATTTCGATATTTATTTCCCGTACTTTCTCTTCATTAGCGTCACTTATGTTTTTTTCCTCTGTCAATATTGACTTGCATCTGAACGAACTACCCGGCCCGTCAACTCCCTCGGGTGTCATGCCGGTTCCCCGCAAGGCAAATACTTTCCCCTCAGCATTTTGATACACGGGGTTGGAATAAAATACGGAGTCTGAACGCTCATTCAAAAAATTGACAGTCCCTCTCATAGCAACTTTTTCACCGTTGTCATCCAAGTCTTTTGCAATACTGACTTGACTTATCTCTTCATCGACTATTAGTGACTTATACCCGGAATCCCCGTCACCTATCTTAACCTCCATCATCCTATATCCTTCGATGCCTTCAAATATATATTCTTTACTCATAGATTCTTCTCCGGCTTCATCTGTCAGCCTTTTATCCACAAGTTCGGCATAAAGCCTGTCTTCACATTTTTCGGCAGTTTTTTTTAGATATGAATCAATCTCGGAAAAAACAGGGCGTTCCCTCGTTATAAAAACCCCTACCAACCGTGCATTTTCAAGTTCATTATCGGAATCTGAAAATGTCACAATGTTAAAAAAGCCCAAGACAAAAGAAACAATCAAAATTACAGGTACAAGCAATGAAATAAAAACAGATTTTTTATTCTTCATTTTCATCAATCTCCCAATTACCGTCAAATTTCAGAATGTCGCCGACATTGCAATCCAAGTAATAGCAAATACTGTTTAGCGTAGCTAACCGAACGCCCTTTGCCTTGCCGCTTCTCAAAATAGAAAGATTCGCTTCGGTTATTCCGATTAGGCCGGCAAGTTCCTTTGAAGTCATATTCCGCTTTTTAAGCACTTCTTCAAGATGTATTTTTATTGCCATAATGCACCTCTTTTATACAAACAGGTCATTTTCATCTTTGAGCCTCTTGTTTTCGATAATAAGTCTTGAAAACAGGAGTACAAGCAAAACAAAAAATATGCTGAACAAAGGAACTTCAACACTTGTATCAACATCTTTCAGTTTGCTCATAAAAACAATTTGAAGTAGATTGTAGACGGGGTGTACACAAGTCGAAACTATAAGCGCAATAGCGCTCTTTTTGCTCAAGCCCTCCGCATCCGCAATTATGCGGTCGGTGTCTTCTTTTTCAAACGCCCCTATCAAATTCAAAACAGCAATGACAACCACAATATTCATTATGTACGGAATAACCTTGACGGAATATTTCAGCGCATGAAAAATGTATTGAACAACTGTACCCTCAGCCACAATATTTGACATTAAATCCGATACAGGCAGCAAAGCGGCCGCTACGATTACTATACAAAGTGCGTAACTCAATGTTTTGAGATATGACAAGAGCTGTTTTGTGTTTCCCGCCTTAAAAAGGTGAAGCAGTCTTATAACAATGAATAATAAAAGTGATGACCGGACGCTTGCGGCAAGCACGGCATTAAACAGCTTAATATGTTTAGCCCCCAAAAATAAGTTTGCGCGGGCTAAGTTCAGCGGATTTGCCATGCCTGCCAGTGCGATAAAAAGGGCAAGCGACACTATGAACAGCGATATCCTTTCTGAACTTGAAACTTTTTTAGAATTTATTGCATAAACAGCAGGAATAATGGAAAGTGCTGACCAAAGCATGACGGAAATCGCATTGCCAAATCTTCCCGTTTGTGATAAATATTTCAGCATCAACGCTATTTGTTCAAAGGGGAAAGTAAGTACTGATGAAAAAAAGGCGGGAAAACTCTCCTTGAAAAACATTAAAGCAATTATGACAACGGCTTCCGCCCCCAGAACTAAGTAAAGCTTTTTGTGTTTCATATAACCACCTCAAAATTATTGTGTTTCGATAATTTTATTAAATTATATCCCCGAAATTATCGTTTGTCAATAATTTTCTGTGACAGATTACATTCAAAGCGCCAAAACAGAATCACCAAAAACAAATCGAATTTTTTCGGCTCTGAAATACACTGTTCCGGACTTTTCAATGTTTTGCTTTTCTATCCACAATGTTTTGCTTTTCTATCCCCAACTCATTGACTGAAAAGCTCCTTTCTGTTAGTATTTTATTCTAATATATTTATGTTTAAAAGAGGGTGATTCCGATTAAAACTGTTTTAGTAATTTTCGGCGGCGTTTCCAGCGAGCATGATGTATCTCTTGTTTCCGCCAGCTCGGTTATTGAAAACATCCCCAAAGATAAGTACAACGTTTTATCCTTAGGCATAACAAAAGACGGGCGCTGGCTCTTTTACACCGGCGAGCCCGATAAACTCCCTGACGGGCGTTGGCTTGAGGATGAGGCTTTGCTTACTCCCGCCGTTTTTTCGCCGGACTCCGTAAGCGGCGGCCTGATTCTTTTGGAAAACGGCACCGCAAGACCGATAAAGGTTGATGCGGTTTTCCCCGTGCTCCACGGTAAAAACGGCGAGGACGGCACAATGCAGGGACTGTTGGAACTTTCGGGCGTCCCCTTTGTGGGCTGCCCAACCCTTGCCAGCGCCCTGTGCATGGACAAAGCGGTTGCAAACGCCGTTGCCGATGCTCATAACATAACTCAGGCAAAGTGGCTCGGGTTTACCAAATATGAATATACAAAAAATGCAAACGCTCTGCTGAATAACGCCGTTGCAAAACTGGGTTTGCCCATTTTTGTAAAACCCGCAAACACGGGTTCCTCCGTAGGTGTCAGTAAGGCAAAGACCGCACAGGAACTGGTCACGGCGGTTGAACTTGCCTTTAATTTTGACAAAAAAGTTGTGCTGGAAGAAGCTGTTGACGGCATGGAAGTGGAGTGCGCGGTTTTGGGCAATGACGAAACCCTCGCCTCCGTGCCGGGGGAAGTGGTTCCCTGCCATGAGTTTTATGACTATGACGCAAAGTATATTACCGGCACAAGCCAACTGTATATCCCCGCCCGCCTGACCGAAGAAAAGCTCAAAGAGGTTCAAAACAGGGCGGCGGAAGTCTATAAGGCTCTTGATTGCCGCGGGCTTGCACGAGTTGATTTTTTTGTGCGAAAAAATGACGGCGCGGTACTGCTCAATGAGGTCAACACCATACCCGGTTTTACCAGCATAAGCATGTACCCCAAGATGTTTGAAGCCTCGGGTATTCCTTACCCGGAACTCTTGGATCGTTTAATACAACTGGCTTTTCTGGCCAACGAAAACTCCTGAAGAAAGGTAGAACATTGTGGCTGAAAATACAGACAAGCAAGTGATAATCAGCATAACGGACAGCCATGAAACCGATGGCGAAAACTCCATGTCGGAACTGATAACCGTGGGTACAATGAGGGGCGGCGGCGAAAATTATTCCCTTACCTATAACGAACAGGATGAAGCGCTTTCAGGCAGCGTTACAACAATCCAAGTGGAGGGGAATAAGCGCATCACAATGACCCGAACCGGGGATATGAGCGCCGAAATGATTATCGAAAAAGACAAGCGGCACAACTGCCACTATATAACCCCGCACGGGGATTTTATGATGGGCGTTTTTGCCAGAGAAATAAACTCTAAAATGGGCGATAACGGCGGAGAGCTGAAGTTTGAATACACCATCGACTTTAACACCGGTTTCGTGTCCGTCAACACCCTGAAAGTCACCGTTAAGGAGGCAAAGGGCCATGTCCCTCTTAGTTAAAACCGTTCAAAAAGAAATTCGTCAGGCAATTCTGGACGCTGCGGGAAGAGCCGTAGCGGCGGGGGAGTTGCCGGCGCAGCCGCTGAATGATTTTGTAATCGAAGTTCCCGCCAACAGGGCAAACGGGGATTTTTCCGCCAATGCCGCCATGGCCTGGGCAAGGGATTTAAAAAGCGCGCCGAGAAAAATTGCGGAACTTCTCGGCTCCCATATGGACTTATCCGAGAGCTATTTTGAGCGTTTTGAAGTGGCGGGGCCGGGCTTTATGAACTTTTACCTTGCCCCCTCTTTTTATGCGGATGTGCTTTTGGATATCCTTGACAAGGGCGGCAGATACGGCCGCTCGGATTTTGGCGGCGGCAAAAAAATCAATGTGGAATTTGTTTCCGCCAACCCCACCGGCCCCATGCACATGGGCAACGCCCGGGGCGGCGCCCTCGGGGACTGTCTTGCAGCGGTTATGGAGTATGCCGGTTTTGACGTATGCCGTGAGTTTTATGTAAACGATGCGGGCAATCAGATTGAAAAATTTGCCCTTTCTTTGGACATAAGGTACCAACAGATTTTTAAAGGCGACGATGCCCCCGAACTGCCCGAGGACAGTTACCACGGGGAGGATATCCGCCAACGGGCGGAAGAGTTTGCCGCCATTCACGGCGACAGCTTCATAAATACAGCCGAAGATAAACGCCGTCAGGCCTTAACGGATTTTGCCCTGCCCCGAAACCTTGACGATATGCGCAAAAATCTGGCCAAGTACCGCATAGAGTATGATGTTTGGTTCAGGGAAAGCAGTCTTTACCAAAACGGGGAGTTGGAAGAAACCCTTAACCTGATGAAAGAACGGGGCCTGACTTACGAAAAAGACGGCGCCCTCTGGTACAAAAACGGTGAGATTTTAGCCGAAAAGCTCAAAAGCGAAGGTAAAACTCCGGAAGAAATTGAAAAGCTTGACCTCAAAGACGAGGTGCTAATACGCGCCAACGGCAACCCGACCTATTTTGCCGCCGATATAGCCTACCACCGCAACAAGCTCGCCGTTCGGGGCTTTGACACGGCCATCAACGTTTGGGGCGCCGACCACCACGGGCATGTGGCAAGGATGAAAGGCGCTCTTGACGCCATAGGGGAAGACGGCTCCCGCCTGGATATTATCCTTATGCAGTTGGTGCGCCTTACAAGCGGCGGGGAAGCGGTGCGCATGTCCAAGCGCACGGGCAAAGCCATAACCCTTGTGGATTTGCTGGAAGAAATCCCCATTGACGCCGTGCGTTTTTGGTTTAATCTGCGGGAACCCGCCTCCCAAATGGAGTTTGACTTGGACCTGGCCGTGGAACAAAGCGCCAAAAATCCCGTCTATTACTGCCAATACGCTCACGCCCGCATTTGCAGCATACTTAAAAAGCTGGCGGAAGAGGGCAAGAATCCCAGAGAATGTTCCCGCAAAGAGCTGGAGCTGCTTTCTTCCGATGAGGAAAAAGAGCTGATAACCCATCTTTCAGCCCTCACGCAGGAAATTGTTTCCGCCGCCTCAAATTACGACCCCGCCCGCATTACCCGTTACGCAATAGAACTCGCCACCCTTTTCCACAAGTTCTACAACTCCCACCGGGTCAACTGCGATGATGAACCTTTAATGCAGGCCCGTATTACCCTTTGCCTTTGCGTTAAGGCGGTACTGTTTAATGTTCTTACCATGCTTAAAATAACCGTACCGGATTCCATGTAAGGCTTATCCGTTTTTTAAGACGGACTTGATTTTCGTATAAATCCCGAACCGGAGGTATTCCATGCGTTCATCCGACAGTATCATTAAAAAAACCGAACATTTCGGCGCCGCCAACTATAAACCCAAGGACGTGGTTATCCACAACGCCTCGGGCGTTATGGTTTATAATCCGGAGGGGGAGGAGTTTTTTGATTTGCTCAGCGCCTACTCGGCGCTTAACTTCGGCCACAGACATCCGGAGCTGATTGAGGCCGCCAAACAGCAGCTCGACAAAGTTACCCTGACCTCACGCGCCTTCCACAACAGTGTTTTAGGGGATTTTTACGAGAGCCTCTGCGCTCTGACCGGCAAAGAGATGATTCTGCCCATGAACACCGGTGCGGAAGCGGTGGAAACGGCAATAAAAACCGCACGGCGCTGGGGTGCGGATGTTAAAGGCGTGAAAGAAAACAAACAGGAAATAATCGTTTGTGAAAACAATTTTCACGGCCGCACCGTTACCATAGTCACCATGAGTACGGAAGAAAGCGCCCGGCGGGGCTTCGGCCCCTTTACTCCCGGCTTCCGCCCTATCCCCTACGGCGATGCCGAGGCTTTGGAAAAAGCGATAACCCCCAACACCGTAGCCTTTTTAGCGGAGCCTATTCAGGGTGAGGCGGGCGTAATTGTCCCGCCGGAAGGCTACCTTAAAGCGGTCCGGAAGATTTGTTCGGAAAACAATATTCTTATGATAGCCGACGAGGTGCAGACCGGCTTTGCCAGAACGGGCAAAATGTTCGCCTGCGACTGGGAAGACGTTATTCCCGATATTTATGTTTTGGGCAAGGCTTTGGGCGGGGGCGTACTCCCCGTTTCCGCCGTTGCGGCGGACAGGGATATTTTGGGGGTGTTTGAGCCGGGCTCCCACGGCTCCACATTCGGCGGCAACCCCTTGGCCTGTGCGGTTGCGCTTAAAGCAATAGAGATTGTCCAAAGGGATGACTACCCGAAACAGGCAAGGGAAAAGGGCGAATATTTCATCAAAAAACTCCGGGAAATTAAAAACGACGATATAGTCGAAATCCGCGGCAAGGGTCTGCTCATAGGCGTTGAGTTTAACTGTTCGGCGGAAGGCTATGTGCAGGCGCTTATCGCCAACGGCGTTTTGGCTAAAGAGACGCGGGAAAACACAATCCGCTTTGCCCCGCCGATAATCATCAGCTACGAACAGCTTGACGAAGCGATTAAAAGAATTAAAAAGGCTTTGGAAAAATAAAAAACTTCATATAAAAATCGAACTCCCGATTCACCTGCAATTTTGTCAATCGGGAGTTTTCTGTCAGGCAAAAACATTCGGGCAGACCCGTTTTCAGTCCGAATCAGCCCATGCATAATGGCGGAAATATGCATTAACAAACATCGGCCCCATATCGAGGGTGTGAATCAGCGCTCCGTCAGCGGTGGGCAGTACGGTCAGCCCCTCCGCCTCGCCGCCCTTGGCAAGGTTTTGCTCAAAAAGTTTTTCAACCTCCCCCGTCACGGGGTCAATGCGGTACACCGGCTGACCCTCTTCCTGGGTGACTGCATAGAGCTGCCCCCTGTACACCTCTCCCCCTTGAATTTTATGCACGGCGGTTGAAAGGGGAACGGTTTTTACAAGTTCAAAAGTATTTAAGTCATAAACAATAAGGGCGGGGGAATTATCCCGCCGGGCCGAATAGAAAAGCCCTCTTTCACCGTCCACTGCAAGCCAGGGGATGCCGTTTTTTTGCAGTTCGGCGGATAAGATATGATACTCGATAAAAGCAAGCGTTTCGGCATCATAGACGGCGGCAATGGGGTATTTCCAGACCTTGCTGTCCTCAATGGCGGCATAGATTTTGCCGTCATGGCAGCTTATCCCCCCGATGTGGGCGGAGCCGTATTCTTCCCGCAGCTGACGGGGGATTGCGTTGATGTTCATGGCGGTTTCCGTCCTGCCGTCCATCTCTGTTTTTATAAGGCTGAATCGGGCGCTGAAATAGTAATTTTCCCCATCGGTTGTAACATCCTGGGAGTGGGTGTAAGAACTTAAAAACAGAAGGTCCTGACTGGCGACAAAATTTTCCGGCGGGTCGGTGCCGGCAAAATCAATAATCCCCGCAGTCAGGCTTACAAAACCCGTTAGCAGGCCGATAATTAAAGACAGAATAAAGCTTCTTTTAATCACGGCGCGTGAAATATTCAAAAAAGCAAGCATGTCAAACCTCCGACGAGTGTTCTCACCGTAAATAATAGCAGCAGAGGCTTTTTGCGTCAATGATTCGGGGACGACAGAGTGAAGAAAAACCGTTTAGTTAAAGTTTTTATCTAAAATGCAAAAACTTACCATTTATTCGGTCAAAATTGTTGTAAAAAACTTTGGCCTGTGCTACTCTTTTGGGTAGTGGATTATCCTTAAAAAATGTTGGTAACGGAAAGGGTTTTTGGCGTTTATTATGGAAGCAAAGTGTAATTGCGCTTATTATCCCACGGTAGTGGTGCCCGGCATAGGCAACTGCAGAGCTTATGAGGTGGACAAAGAGGGCAATCGTCTGCGTATGGCGTGGCCGCCGGACATAGATAAGGAGGCGGCAAAGAAGCTTAAAAACTCCCTGATTTTGCCCGGACTGAGGATGTTAATTCTGCGCCGTGATTCGGGCTTTTCCAAAAAAGCGGGCAAGGCCGTTGCCGAGGTTCTGGATATTATGGCAAGCACTCCGGAGGGGAAGTACAAGCACAATGTTCAGGTGGAAACTTTTGACGGTTCCGTTGCGGAATGCACGGAGGAAGAAAAGGGCTTTATTTACCGTATGCTCCCCCTCAAGCCTTTAGCCGAGCTTATAGGTGAAGACCACCTGTTTTATTTTTCTTTTGTCGCTATCGGCAACACTGCGGAAACCGCGGAGCGGCTGAGAGAATACATTAAGACGGTTAAAGAAAAAACCGGCCACGATAAGGTGAACATTGCCGCCGTTAGTTTGGGCGCCACAATAACTTCCGCTTATCTTGATAAATATGCGGCGGACGGAGATGTAAACAGAGTTGTGGGCGTGGTGCCCGCCTTTGACGGTTCCGCGGTTGTATCGGATATTTTAAAAGGCAATATAGCCTATGAAGATTATGAGATTCTTTTTAATGAACTTTTAGGCAGAAAAACTGCGGAGAAAATTATTAAAGCAGTAAAACTTTTGCCGAAAAATGTTCTTAAAAAGTTTATTGAAGCGGTTATTGCCGCAGTGGTTGAGGCGGTTATCCTTAACTCCACCACCATGTGGGGGATTGTGCCCGCAGCCGAATACAAGGCTTTGAGCGACAAATATTTAAGCGGTTCCGAACAAAACAAAATCAAGGAAGAGGCGGACAGATGGTGCAGGGTAAGGAGCGACTTCCCCGCCCTTGTAAAAAAAGCGAGGGATAACGGAACCGGGATATTTGTTCTTTGCGGCTACAACAGGCCCCTTTTCAAAGTGGTAAATTCTTCAACCTTACATTCGGATATGGTGGTGCATTCCGCCTCCGCCTCCCTGGGTGCGCATTTTGCCCCTTTGGGGGAGAGTTTTCCGTCGGATTACAGACAGCAAAATCTCCACTGTACGGAACCCGCCCACAACCATATAAATGAGCAGCGGGATGCAGACGCTTCCGTCGGCGCCGCGCCGGACACCACCTGGTTTTGGCGGGATATGGAGCACGAACAGGCGGCGGAAAATGAACACTTGCTGACTTTAATGAAGCTGCTGTTGGCGGACGACTCCATTAAAGACGTCTTTCAGCGGGAAGAGTTCCCGCAGTTTAATATTTTTAAAAAATGACAGGCTCGGAGTATTTGACACCGGCAAATTAACTGGAGGTTGTAAAAAATGAAGAAACTTTGCGCCAGACTGACAGCGGTTCTGCTCAGCTTCGCCCTTTTGTTTTCGGTTACGGCGGTTTTCCCTGCGGAAATCGCTACCGCCCCTGCCGTCACCGCAGCGGAAAAAGCTTCTTCCGCTGAAGTTGCTTGCGAAAACACGGTCATAGAACCCTCAGCCGTAAAAAATGCAGCGGAGGAGGGGACGGGAGCGAAAGCGGCAGCCCCGTGTTCGGCAAAGAACGGAGTTTTGACTCAATGCGGGGGGGATTGCGAATATGCCCCCTCGATTGTGGTGCACGGCATAGGGCAGTCGGAACTCTACGAACTCGACAAAGACGGCAACATTAAATACAACAAAGACGGCAAGCCTATTACCGCCTGGCCGCCGATGGTAGATGTTGATGCCGTTATTGAGGCCCTTGCCTGGCCGCTTATTTTCAGCCTGATTACACAGAAAGACTGCGGCCTTTCCGACAGAGCGGCGGAAACGGTAAAGGATGTATTTGCCTCCATATCCAACGGGCCTGACGGGATGAAAATAGGCAACTCGCAACTGGTTCGTTATCCCCAGAGTTTAGCCCGGTGCACACAGGAAGAAAAAGATTTTATTTATAAAAGTATGCCCCTGAACTCCTACACCGCAGTAGCCGGGGAAGACCATATGTACTATTTTGCCTATGACTCTTTCGGCAACAACCTGGCAATAACGGAAGAGCTTTATGACTTTATTCAACACGTTAAGCAGGAAACGGGCCATGACAAAGTCAATCTGGTACCGATAAGTTTAGGCGGAACCATAGCCGACTCCCTGTTCGAATTTTATCCGGAAGTATATGACGATTTAAATCGGGTAGTTTACATTGTGCCCGCTGTAAACGGCAGCGCCATTGTCGGTGATATTTATACCGGCAACCTGAGTTTGCAGGACCATATGTTATACAGGGATTTGCTCCCCTCCGTTATGGACGGCTACACGGGCTATCTGGTAAACATTGCCTTGCGTCTGCTGCCGAAAGACGTGCTCCGGGCGGTATTGGACAAGGCTATCGGCTCCCTTTTGGAAAATGTTTTGGTTAACTGCACCATGATGTGGGGCTTGGTACCGGGGGAATATTATGATGAAGCGGCGGCGATATGGCTGTCCGGCCCCGAAAAGGCGGAGATTAAACGGCAAACCGACCTCTTCCATCAGGCACAGACCAATTATAAGGATAATATTCTTAAGCTGATTGACAGAGGCATAGAGGTATTTAACATTGTAGACTACAACTACGCACTTTATTCCATTGCCGGTTCCTGGCAAGAATATAATGCGGACGGCATCATTCATCTGGATTCCACATCCATGGGAGCCGTTTCAGGCTATGTGGATACCCCGCTGCCGGACGGCTATGTTCAGCAAAGATACCCGGAATACGACTTTATATCCCCCGACGGGATTGTGGACGCCTCCGCAGGGCTGCTGCCTTTCACCACCTGGTATTTCCGCAATCAGGACCATGAGAGAACCGGTGGAAACGATGTAATCATAAAGCTCGCTACCGAACTTATGCTGGATAACAACTTCGACTCCGTGTTTGATAAGCCTGACCGATTCCCTCAATTCAACGAGGCTAGGGACGGGAAAAGTTTTATCAGGGATATTGAAAGAGCACGCATGATAGACCAAAGCGCATTAGACCCGGAGGACGCCGCAGAACTGCAGGCGGCAATAGACCACGCCCAAGCCGTGATGGACAATACGGTGGTTGTGCCCGGGGAATATGAAGCCGCAAGGGAAAGACTGTTTGCCATTGAAGTAAAAATCGGAATGCGCAATCCTCCGAAAGACAAAACCGGAGAAGAAATCGCCGCCAAAATTTGCAAATTTTTGAGCGATGTCATATATGCAGTCTGGGGGCCGAGAGGTTTTTCGGACTGGGGATTGAGATAGACGAGAACAATAATAAAGGACGGAATTCTTAATGAAAAAACGGAGGTTCCGCACGGGTTCAGTTTTACTTAACGCCTTAAAAATTATTTCCGCCGGTGCGGTCGGGGGCGGGCAAGGGATTATTCCCCCGGCAAAGCCGAACACCGAAGACGCCGATAAAAGCTCCGCCGTTTCCACTTCCGAGGGAGCTGCGGAAATTCTGAACCATGGGGATTCCCCCCGCAATACCGCTGAAAATGAACCCCTGACCGCTTGCGGCGGAAACTGCGGCCATGCGCCCACAATAATCATACCGGGCATAGGTCAGTCCGATGTATTTTTGCTCGACGAAAACGGCAACCGGGCAAAAGGCAAAAACGGAAGGGATATAAATACCTTCCCCGCTGTTTTTGAAACCGATAATCTTATTAAGCCCCTTGTATGGCCTTTGATAAGAATGTTAATCACCCGGCGGGATAAAGGGTTTACGGACCTGGCGGCAAAAGCCATAGGCAAAGCTATTGCCAAAAACGCCATCGGTTTTAACGGGCAGCCGGTTAATAAAGTGGAAGTCAGGCGCTTCCCTCAAAGCGTCGGGGCTTGCAGCGAAAATGACCGCCGGGATATTTACAACACTATCCCTTTACAGGACTTTTCGAAAGTTGCAGGAGAAGATCATCTTTACTATTTTGCCTATAACTCTTACGGCAACAACTTTGACAATACAAAGGCCCTTTACGAGTTTATTCAGCAGGTCAAAAGGGAAACGGGGCACGGCAAAATCAATATCGTCCCCATAAGTCTGGGCAGCACCATTACCGTCAGCCTGATGGAACTATACCCTCAGGTGAGCGATGATTTGGACAAAATTGTTTTCATCGTTCCCGCATTGGACGGTTCCCGTATGGCGGGGGATATATACAAAGGCACGCTCAGGCTCCATGACGAGGCTCTGTATAAGACGCTTATGCCCTCCCTCATGGGCGATAACGCCAATGCCTACCGTATCAATGCGCTGCTGCACATTTTCCCAAAGCAGGTTATCCTTGACCTGTTGAATAAAACAGTTGAACAGTTGAAGGAAGTTGTGATGCTTAACTGCACCATGCTCTGGGGGCTGGTACCGGGTGAGGACTATGACGCTCTTGCCGGGAAACACCTTACAGACCCCGCCCGTGCGGAAATAAAGCGGCAGACGGATGTTTACCGTAAGGCGCAGATGAATGTCCCCGCCAACATTCAGACCTTTATTGACCGGGGAGTTAAGATTTTTGATATTGCGGATTACAACTTTCCCATATACTCAATTGTCCCCTCCCACGACACCCATAACGGTGACGGACTTATCCACCTGACTTCATCCGCCCCCGGCGTCACATGCGGCTACCTGGATACTCCTCTGCCTTCCGACTACGTTCAGCAGAATACCCATTGTTCCGACCCCGGCAAGCACAACCACATATCCCCCGACGGAATTGTTGACGCTTCCACCTGTGTTTTGGCGGAAACCACGTTTTTCTTCTACAAGCAGGACCACGAGGGCACGGGACGCAATGATGTTATTATGAAGCTCGCCACCGAACTGCTGCTCTATGACCGCCTCAGCGATGTTCACGCCATGCCTGAAAAATTCCCGCAGTTTAACGTGGGCAGAGAGACAAAGTGGCTTCGCATCGACTTTTTACCCAAAGCAAAAGAGGTTGACCAAAGCAGTTTGAGTGCGGAAGATGCGGCGGAGTTGCAGGGAGCCATTGAACAATGTGAGAGCATGCTTGACAATACCGTGGTTGTCCATTCCGATTACACCGATGCGGAAAAACGTTTGCTGGATATTCTGATAAAAATCGGCGTGAAAGAAGCGCCGAAAGAGAAGAAATTGAACAAGTTTAAAAAAGCATTCTGGAAACGCCTCAGCAACACACTCTGCAAACAGTAAGAGATTTTCACAAGAGCAACTAAAACGAGCCGGCAGGGACTTCTCTGCCGGCAAATTAAAAGGAGCGCTTAAAATTGAAAAGGATTGTCGCCGCAATACTGATCCTTGCCGCCTTGATTTCAAACCTGTACGCCTGTGCAAAGAATGATGAGGACTCCCGCATCTCAGTAGTTTGCACCCTCTTCCCACAATATGATTTTGTCAGAGCCGTTGCGGGGGACAAAGTAAAGGCCGAACTCCTTTTGTCCCCCGGTGAGGATTTTCGTGAATACTCGCCGGATTCCGCCGACCTTGCCAAAATTGCCGAATGCAGCCTTTTTATCTACACAAACGAATATGCGGAACCCTGGGTAGCCGAAAAAACGGAAAAGATAAAGAAGAAGAAAAAGGGGCTTATCCTCAATGTCTGCGAGGGCATTCCCATTGATGTAAACCTTGCTCACGATGAGCACCATGAAGAGCACGAGCACGAGCATGAACATGAGCATGAACACGAACATAAGCACAATCATGACCCCTACGTCTGGGTACTGCCGAAGAATGCAATAAAAATGGTTGAGAACATAAAGGATACTCTTTGCCGCATAGACCCGGAAAACGCCGGATTTTATACGGCAAATGCGGAAGCGTACAAATTGAATCTGGAAACTCTTGACACTAAATTCCGTGACACCGTGAGCAGTGCAAAAAGAAAAGTTTTTATCATGGCGGACCGTTTTACTTTGCAGTATTTTGTTATGGAATACTCCTTGGGCTATTTGGCGGCCCTGAATACATTTTCCCACCGCACCGAGCCGGATGCCGCAACCCTTACAAAATTGAGGGAGGCTGTGTTAAAACAGGGCATACCCGCAGTTTTTTATCGGGAACTTTCCGACATGAAGACCGCGCGAAAAATCTCCGCCGATACGGGAGCCAGGCTTCTGCAATTCCACGGCTGTGAAAACCTCAGTGCGGAAGAAACGGAAAATAAAGAAACCTATCTCTCATTAATGCAGAGGAATGCGGAAAACCTGAAGGCGGCGTTGAGTTAAAAATTTTCACTGCCCGCTACTCTCGGTTAGCATTGGCTAACTTGCACAGAAACACACTTCCAACCTTGTGCATGTCCACGAAAATAACCGTTCTGTTGGATTTGTGCATTTAAATGTTTTATAATGCATTCGGTTGGAGATTTTCTGAAACGGAATTGTTATCAAAGGAGGATAATATGAAAAAGAATCTGTTTAAAAAGATGATTGCGGTATTACTCGCAATGACAATGCTCGGCGCTGCGGTTCCCTTCACCGCAACGGGCGCACCCTCGACAGGTGTAGACTACACTATTGTAAACCCCTATGAGGATGTGGATTGGGAAAACTGGGGACAATACAAAGCCAACCTGCACACCCACTCTTTGGTCAGTGACGGAAAAGAACATTTTGCCGATATGGTGGAAAGGCACTATGAACTTGGCTACGATATTCTGGCAATGACGGACCACGGCACCGTGGACAGGAGCTGGACGGACCTCAACATCAATCCGGGCCTTACCTTCGCCATGAATATCAAAACATTCGGGAGCAACCCCATACCCCTGACGCCTGAGCGCTTTGAGCAAATCAGCAGCGGTGCCGACAGAGGCGGCCGGGGCATGCTCAGAGCCCCCTACGGCATTGAACACAATGCGGCGGCTTTTAACAACACCCATGTGAACTCCCTTTTTGCAGACTGGGGCGATGGCTATTTAGGCGGCACAAGTTACTACGACCATATTCTAAGAGGTGTTGAAGATGCCGGAGGGCTCAGCTTTATCAACCACCCCGGCGAGTACACTGGCGCAAGAAAAGACAACACCGATGACGCTTATGATACAAGCAACATCCGTTATGATTACATTGTTAAAAAGTTTACCACCCTGTTCAGAAACTACGAAAGCTGTGTGGGGATGGAGATTATTAACAAAAACGACAGCAGAACAAAAAACGACCGCAAGCTTTGGGATCTTCTGCTGGCCGATGTTATACCGACCGGCAGGAACATTTTCGGTTTCGGCAACAGTGACGCCCACTATCTGGACGCCATTGACACCAACTGGAATGTGATGCTAATGCCCTCCAACACGGTGGAAAACCTTAGAATCTGTATGGAAAAAGGCGCATTCTTTGCCGCCAGCCACAATATACGGAACCCGAAAGAATTAAAACGCCTTGAGGATGAAACGGGCCTTACCCTGGGCGAAACCTGGGACGCCGACAGGACGTTACCTAAACCCGAAGTTACAAACATAACCGTAGATAACAGAGAGGACCGCATTGCCATTACAGCCGTCAACCACGAAACTATCCACTGGATTGCCGACGGACAGGTTATTCAGATAGGCGGCACCATTGACCTGGATAATTTTACCGGTAAACTGGGCAGCTATGTCCGGGCGGAAATCTGGGGCGAGGGCGGCATACTTTATTCCCAGCCTTTTATTCTGGAATATGAGGGAGCCCCCACCGCTGAAACATTTTTCTTCTTCGACTTCGGTTGGATACTCCACTATTTTGAAAACCTTTTTTATCGGCTCGTTGAGGCATCCGTAATCCTTTCATCCCTCCAAAGTTGGGCGCTCAAAGATTAAAAGCTGCATAATCTAAAATAACAAGTAAAAAAACCGGCACGGGTGAATAGTCCGTGCCGGTTTTTATTTTTATTTTTCCGCCATGTGAAAAACGGCAAAATTCACTCCCGGATTGTGCGTACAACTCTTGCCACGGGCAGGCCTACCACATTGAAGTAATCGCCTTGTATTCCTTTGATATTCACACAGCCCAACCCCTGTATACCGTAGGCGCCCGCCTTATCCATGGGTTCCCCCGAAGCAACATAATTGTCAATTTCTTCATCGGTCAGGGGATAAAACTCCACCGCCGTTTCCTCTGTAAAAGCATTTTCTTTGCCGTTTTTAATTATACAGACTCCGGTGCAGACTTTATGGGTTTTGCCGGAAAGCAGTTTAAGCATCCTTGCGGCGTCAGCCTCGTCCCGGGGTTTACCCAAAATCTTGCCGTCCAGTAAAACCACGGTATCTGCCCCTACCACACAGGCGCCGGGATGTTTTTCCGCTACGGAGCGCGCTTTTTGGCAAGCCAGATTTTCCACCGCTTTTTCTACAGTTAAGCGGTCGTCAAAAACCTCCGGCCCGTCCGAAGGGCAAACCTCAAAATCCAGCCCCGCATTTCTCATCAGGTCCCGCCGTCTGGGGGAGGCGGAGGCAAGAATAATCTTCAAACCTTTCATCCTTTCAAAGTCCGCTGCTCAGAACGCGGCTTCTCCGTCTTTAAGTCCGTCTTTAAGCATTGTATAAAGTTTTAATACCGCCGTCTGTGTTTTGCCGTCCTGCAACTGATTATCCTTAATCATTTTTACCACCTCATCCAGAGGGAAAGCCCCTACTTCCAAAAACTCGTCTTCGTCCGGATTTTCTTCGGCAAAGGACAACTCCGCAGCGGCAAACAGGTAGATAGCCTCGCTGCTGTAAGCCGGAGCGGGATAATATACCCCCAGGTCAATAATGCGGCCGGCCACGGCTCCCGTTTCCTCCTTTAGTTCCCGCAGGGCACATTCAAGGGGAGTTTCACCGGAGTCAAGTTTGCCTGCGGGAATCTCCCAAAGAGGGGTGCGGAAAGGGTAACGGAATTGCCTTACCATTATTATTTCCCCTTCCCCGGTTAGGGGGACAACTCCTGCGGCTCCGTTATGGGCTATAAACTCACGCATGGAGAGTGAGCCGTTCGGCAGTTCCACCTTATCCGTATAGAGGGTGAGGATTTTGCCGTCATATATTTTTTTGCTCTCAACAGTTTTTTCCGTTAAATCCATTTTATTCTCCTCTTAGACTTTCGGGGGAAGTTAAAAATTTAGGGCAGGCCTGTGCCTGCCCCGTGTTCAGAGCTGTCGCTCAATCATCATCCTCATCGTCGTCATCGTCATCATCATCGCAGCAGTCTTCGCACTCACAGACGATATCAAACTCCAGGGCTTCGCCGCAATTGGGGCAGTCAATTTCGCCATCTTCAATAATGCGGGCGTCCACGCAGATAACTTCGCCGCATTTCGGGCATTCCACATCGTAGTACTCATCTTCCAAATCTTCATCATCGCCGACGATGCCTTCGTAAATGAACCTTTCGACAGCGTCCAGATCCTCGTCAACTTCGTCCAGTTGTTCACTTACAATACCCAACCCGTCCTCCAGATCGGAAACGGTAAGCGCCAGGTCGTCCAGCAAATCCATCATACTGTTGATAATCTTCGTTTCGGGTTTTTCGGGATCCAGTTTTAAGCCTTCCGCCAAACCTCTGAGATATGCGGCTTTTTCAGTAACTGTCATTTTAATTCCTCCTTGATATTATGCACGGCTCAGATATTCGCCTGTGCGGGTATCGACAATAACCAGTTCGCCTTCTTCAATAAAGAGGGGTACTTTGATTGTGGTCCCCGTTTCAACCTCGGCGGGTTTTGTAGCACTGGTGGCGGTATCGCCCTTAAAGCCGGGATCGGTTTTTGTTATTTTAAGCGTTACGGTAGTGGGCGCTTCCAGACCGAAAACGTTGCCTTTATAAGATAAAACTTTGCAGACCTCGTTTTCTTTTATAAATCTGAAGCTGTCCGGTAAAACCGAAGCGTCCAAGGGGATAAGCTCGAAAGTTTCCTGGTCCATAAAATAGTAGAGTTCGCCGTCGTTATAGGAATATTCCATATCCTTGCGTTCCACATATGCGGTAGGGAACTTTTCGGAAGGATTGAAGGTGCGCTCCACCACGGAACCGGCTACGACATTGCGGATTTTTGTGCGTACAAAGGCGGCGCCTTTGCCCGGCTTAACATGCTGAAATTCGATAATTTGATAGACTTCGCCATCCATCTCGAAGGTGACGCCGTTGCGAAAATCTCCTGCAGAAATCATAAGTTTTTTCTCCTCCGCTTTTATTGATTGCAAGGTTATTCTAAACGATTGCTATAATCTTTTCAAGTAGTTATTAATATTGTGCAAAAACTCTTGGCGGCAACTTGTATAAACTAAAGTATAATCAACTCTTTTGCGGCTTTGGTCAGGTTTTCACAGCCTGTTAAGGTAATAAGCGCCATATCCTCAATGCGCACACCGAATTGACCGGGCAGATATATACCCGGCTCCACCGTGACTATATTCCCCGGTGAAAGATTGCCCTTGCCTTTGGGCGACAGGGTCGGCCCTTCGTGAATTTCTATCCCTACGCCGTGGCCCAAACCGTGGCCGAAAAACTCGCCGTAACCGGCGGCTTCAATTACTTCCCTTGCCGCCGCATCGGCCTCCACACAGGAAAGGCCCGGTTTTAAAACTTCCAGCGCGGCTTTTTGCGCCGCAAGCACGGTTTCATAAACCAGGCTTTGTTTTTCCGTTACAGAAGTGAGAGCGACGGTGCGGGTCATATCACTGCGGTAACCTTCCGCCGTTGCGCCGAAATCCATGGTAATAAAATCGCCGGATTCCACCTTTTTATCCGACGGAACGGCGTGAGGTTTGGATGAATTGGCGCCGGAGGCGACAATGGTTTCAAAAGCCAAGGATTCCGCCCCGTTTTTGAGCATAAAAAAGTCCAGTTCCAAGGCAATTTCCCGCTCAGTCACGCCGGGACGGATAAAATTAAGAATGTTCTCAAAAGCGGCTTCGGCAATTTTTTGAGCCGTTTTTATTTTTGCAACTTCCGCCTCGCCTTTAACTAAACGCAAATTTTCTATCAGAATGTCGGCCTCTTCACCCCGGCAAAGCTCAATATCGCCCAGTGTGCGGGCAAGTTTTTCAAAACCCGCAACGGTTTGCCAACGCACCTCACAGGCAAGGCGGCGGCAGCCGAAAAGTTTTGCAAAGCAGGGCAACTGTTCTTCACGCTTTTTAAGCTCCTGAACCTCACAGCAGGTTATCAGGTTTTTCGCCGCCTCAATATATCGGCAGTCCGTGAGGAAAACGCTTTTATTTTTTGCCGCTATCAGAATACCCGCAGAGGAAGGGAAGCCCGTAAAAAAACGCCTGTTTTCCGGCGATTCTATTATAACTCCGTCAATATCTTCCGGCAGTGATTTGATTAAACTTTCCAACTTCATATTGACCCCCGGCTCCGATTTCAAGAAGATTTTTACCAAAGAAAAAGCGGGCTTTCGCCCGCTTTTTACTTACTTAAATTTGCGCTTACGAGCCGCCTCGGACTTTTTCTTCCTCTTCAAAGAAGGTTTGACATAGTGCTCCCTTTTGCGAACCTCCTGAATTGTGCCGTCCTTGGACTGTTGCCTTTTAAAACGCCTAAGCGCGCTGTCTAGCGACTCATTTTCTTTTACTCTGATTTCACTCATTTATATTCCCTCCCTCCGCCTGAGCAGGGGTTATTATTTCAGTAATCATTATTGTACTATGCCCGGCTATTGTTTGTCAACAAAAACGGAGGATTTTCCCGCATATCGGGCAAGATTCACCGAACCACAAAGTTGACCAGTTTGCCTTTTACATAAATTGCTTTAATCACTTGCTTGCCTTCAAGGGCCTGCGCTACTTTTTCATCGGCTTTGGCAAGTTCTATCGCTTCTTCTTCCGATATATCGGCGGACACGGTCAGCTTACCCCTGAGTTTGCCGTTTAACTGAACGACAAGCTCAATCACATCGTCCACACATTTTTCCGGGTCATACTCCGGCCACTTCCGGTCGGTTATGCGGCCGCCGAAGTTCATAACCTCCCAGGCTTCCTCCGTTACGTGGGGAGCAAAGGGATTAAGTAAAATCAGCAGGGTTTTATATTCTTCCCGGGTGACGGTTCCGATTTCCGTTATGCGGTTGAGCAGGGTCATCATTGCCGCTATGGCGGTGTTGCCTTTAAGTGCGTCTATATCATGACCTACCTTTTGGATAGTCTTGTGGATATCCGCTTCAAGCTCGGGGCGGTAGCCGCCGTCAATGCAGTTTTCCCGCAAAGACCAAACGCGCTCCACAAACCGTTTACACCCCTTTATGCTGGAGGAACTCCAGGGGGCAGCTTTTTCAAAGTCGCCTATGAACACCTCATACAGGCGCATAGTGTCCGCACCGTACTCGTTGACTATGTCATCGGGATTAACCACATTTCCACGGGATTTGGACATTTTTTCTCCGTTTTCCCCGAGAATCATACCGTGGCTTGTACGCTTTGCGTAGGGTTCGCTCCAGGGCACCACACCGACATCATACAAAAACTTATGCCAAAAGCGGCTGTAAAGCAGATGCAGGGTGGTATGCTCCATACCGCCGTTGTACCAGTCCACGGGCATCCAATAGTCCAGAGCCTCTTTTGAGGCAAGCGCCTTGTCGTTATCAGGGTCGCAGTAACGCAAAAAGTACCAGGAGGAACCCGCCCATTGCGGCATTGTGTCCGTTTCCCTTTTTGCGGGGCCGCCGCAGTCGGGGCAGACGGTGTTGACCCAATCCGTCAGCTTTGCCAACGGGGATTCCCCGTCTTCGGTGGGTTCATAACTTTCCACCATGGGCAGCAGGAGAGGCAGTTCGCTTTCCGGCAGGGGAACATAGCCGCATTTTTCGCAGTAGACCATGGGTATGGGTTCGCCCCAATATCTCTGGCGTGAGAATACCCAGTCCCGGAGTTTGAAGTTTACCTTTGCACGGCCTTTGCCTTCTTTTTCCAGCCATTCCAACATGGTTTTTTGAGCCTTTTCCACGCTCATATCATTGATAAAACCGGAGTTTACGATTACCCCCGTATCACATTCGGTGTAGGCTTCCTGCTGAACATCCTTGCCGCCTTTGACCACTTCCACAATCGGGAGGTCAAATTTTTTGGCAAATTCCCAGTCCCTTGTGTCATGCCCCGGCACCGCCATAATTGCGCCCGTACCGTAAGAGGCAAGCACATAGTCGGAAATAAAGATGGGAATTTCGGCATTATTGACGGGGTTAATCGCATAAACGCCGTCAAGCCTTACGCCGGTTTTTTCTTTGTTTACCTCGGTGCGTTCAAAGTCGGATTTTTTGGCGGCTTCTTCTTTATAGGCGTTTACTTCATCCATATTGCGGATAAGGGGCGCCCATTTTTCCACCAAATCATGCTCCGGCGATATTACCATATAGGTGGCGCCGAAGAGGGTATCCTGCCTGGTGGTAAACACCGTTATTTTATCCCCGGCGCTTGACGGAAAATCCACCTCCGCCCCTACGGAACGGCCTATCCAGTTATGCTGCTGCAGCTTTACCCGTTCAATAAAATCCAAATCTTCAAGGTCGTCTACCAAACGCTGGGCGTACTCGGTAATCTTGAGCATCCACTGGCTTTTAACCTTGCGCACCACTTCACTGCCGCAACGCTCGCAAACGCCGTTTACAACCTCTTCATTCGCCAGCACGCATTTGCAGGAAAGGCACCAGTTGACCGCCATCTCTTTTTTATAGGCAAGCCCTTTTTTATACAGCTGTAAGAATATCCACTGGGTCCATTTATAATAAGCGGGGTCGGTCGTGTTTACCTCCCGGCTCCAGTCGAAAGAAAAGCCCAGGGATTGCAGTTGCTGTTTAAAGCGGGCTATGTTATCCTTTGTCACCTTTTCGGGGTGAATTTTGTTTTTTATGGCATAGTTTTCCGTAGGCAGACCGAAAGCGTCCCAACCCATAGGATAGAGTACATTATAGCCCTGAAGACGCTTTTTGCGCGCCACCAGATCAAGGGCCGTATAAGAGCGGGGATGGCCCACGTGAAGCCCCTGCCCGGAAGGATAAGGGAACTCCACCAGGCAATAGAACTTGGGGAGGGAAAAATCCTGCTTGGCGTGAAATACTCCGCTTTCTTCCCAACGTTCCTGCCACTTTTTTTCCGCCTTTTTAAAATCAAACTCCGCCATTTTATTCCTCACCCTGATCTTTTAAAAATTCACTTATATCCATAACGGCCGCGTCTACCCACAGCCTTTCCAAATTATAATATTCCCGGCTCGCTTTATCAAAAATGTGGACTATGACAGGGTTGTAATCCAGCAGAGTCCAGCCTGTCGCCCTGCCCTCAATATGATTGGGTTCGACACCTTTTTTTGAAAGAGCCTCCTCCAAATCCCCCGCAAGGGCTTTGGTGTGTGTGCTTGAAGTTCCCGAAGCCAGAATAAAGTAATCCGCAATAATTGTCAGCTCGGCAATTCGGATAACCTTTATGTCCACCGCTTTTTTATCGTCCAAAACCCGGGCAATCTCTTTAACAAGCTCTTTTGTTGTCATCTTTCCCTCCGATTTTATTGAGTCCCGCCGTTTTTACCGCGGGCAATTATCAATTCATTATAACATGCCAGTGAGTCCGGGTGAATAACACGGTTTTGTGCGGCAAGCTGCGTAATGCTGAACTCCAGAGCAAAAAGCATGGCGTCTTCAAGGCTTTTTTGCGCCAGGGAGCGCATGTGGGAAACCCCGTTATAAGTTCTGTCGGCGGAGATATAATCCGCCACATATATAACTTTTTCAAGCAGGCTCATCCCCGCCCTGCCGGTGGTATGGTAGCGCACGGCGTTATATATATCCGTACTGCCGACTCCGAGTTCGTCCCGCACAAAGGCGGCGCCGGCATGGGCATGCCAAACCTTGGGGCTGTTTAAGTCTTCGGCTGTGAGTGTTACGGCGGATTTTTTCAGTTGTTCCAACTGCTCTTCGCCGGATTTATCCTTCATAATATCGTGAAGGACGGCGGCGGCCACCGCATCATCCTCGTTTGCGCCATACAAGCGGGCAAGCTCTTTCGCACACTCCGCCACATTCATACTGTGTTCATAACGGTAGGGGCTGAGCATATTTTTTGCCGTCAGTTCCAAATCAGTCACGGTAAAGCCCCTCGGATTTCATATACTGCGCTACTTTTTTCCCCACAAATTCTTCCACATTCCCGCCCTCAGCAAGTTTTTTTCTCAGGTCGGTGGAACTCATCTCCAATACGGGGAGGTCCACAATAAGGGCTTTATAGGGGTTTTCCGCCAAGTGCAGACCCTGTTTGCGGGAGGCGGCGCACAGAGTGGCCAACTGCAGAATTTCTTCATAGCAGCGCCAGGTGTTAAAACTTAAAAACATATCCGAGCCGACTATGAGATACAGGGCGGCATCGGGGTTATTCTTTTTAATCTCCCGCAGGGTTTCAACGGTATAGCTTTTGCCGCCCCTGTCAAGTTCCATAGAGCTTACGGTAAACCTCGGGTCATCGCCGAAAGCCAAACGGCACATTGCCAAGCGGTGTTCGCCACCCGCAAGAGATGAACTGCTTTTGTGCGGAGAAATATAGGAGGGAATTATTAACACCTCGTCCAAACCGAGGCTGTCCGCCATGCCTTTTGCAAGGGCAACGTGGCCTTTATGGGGCGGATTAAAGGCTCCGCCGAAAACGCCGATTTTTTTTACGGCGTTCCCCTCCCGCTTATCGGATTTTTGACCGATATTATTTGACATTGATTTTATGCTTCATGAGATAGGAAGTTGCGGTAAAAAGCCCCGCCGCCGCAAGAATTTGAAACACTGTGCCGGTAAGACCGAAAGCTATACCGTCCATACTCATCATGTTATTCGAAAAAGATACTGCCAGTCCGTCCTGCGTGGCACTCAGTGTAACAGGCACGTAAGTTGTAAGAAGCATGGCTAAAATCTGCATAACGATATAGACCGCAAAAAATATAAACAAGGCGGTAATCATACCGTATTTTTGAAAAACTCTTGTATTTGCCAGGGTTATGGAAAAATAAATCTGTGAAATAAGAACGGTAATCTGAACAAAAACCATAATTCCTAAAAAAATCAGCATTTGCTTGATTGCCTTTTCGCCCGGGATGCCTTGAAAAGCCTTCATGAGTTCCTTAATTGCGGTAATTCTGTCCTGCCCGATTTTGGCCGCAGCGTAAAAATATATGCCTATCCAAATAGACACGGCGATAATATAGCTGAGAAGAATCCACACAAAAGAAACCAGAGCTTTAGATGCCAGAAGCTCGCCGCTTTTTACCGGCAAAGTAAAACTCAAATAACCTTGGGCGCCGTAGAGGGATTTATAAAAGCCGGATATAACGGCAACAAGGGTGATAATAACAGCTATTACGCTTATGAGCATCAGCGCTACCGTACTTAAGGTGCTTATCCATTTAAGCTTTACGCTGTAAGACAAAAGCATCATAGCAATGGTGATTACGGCAGCCAGATAAATATACATAACCGAGTGGGCCGTGGATTTAAACTCGTTTTTAATTAACTTGCCAAACATAGCCGAACACCTCCTTAAATATGTCTTCAATTGTGTTTTCTCCGATACGACCGTTCTTAACCGGTTCGTTCTTTAATATTCTTCCGTTGCCGATCATCAGCGCCCGGTTAAAAATCCCTTCCACATCATGAATAAGGTGGGTGGAAATAAGGGTCGTGGAGTCGGCAGGCAAGTTGCTGAAAATAGTGTCCAGAATAAAGGCTCTGGCCGCCGGATCAACGCCGCCGATGGGTTCATCAAGGATATACAGTTCGGCGTTGCGGCATACCACTAAAAGCAGCTGAAGTTTTTCCTGCATACCTTTGGACATGGATTTGACCTTTTGTTTTGCGGGGAGCTGAAAAGTTTCGAGCATCTTCATGGCTTTTTCGGTATCAAAATCCCGGTAAAAGTCCGACAGGTAGCGGATGGTGTCCACAGCCCTCATCCAGTCGGGCAGATATGATTTTTCCGGCAGGTAAGCGACAAGCGCCTTGGATTGCACGCCGGGTTTCTGCCCGTTAATCAGGACTTCGCCTTCGTAGTCGTTAATCAGCCCCGTGAGGATTTTAATGAGGGTGGTTTTACCGCAACCGTTGGGTCCGAGCAGGCCGATGCACTGACCCGCATCGTACTCAAAGGAGATATTCTCCAGCACCCGATGGCTGCCGTAAGACTTGCTCAAGTTTTTAACTTGAATGATTTTTGACATGTTTTGCCTCCAATATTAAGGGTAAAAATCAGATTAACCCGCCTCTGCGGCAAGCTGTTTCGCTTCTTCCTCCGGCAAGGCCTCTCCGTGCCGCACAAAGCTTATAAACAAAAGGGAAACTATAAAGGCAGTCGTGCAAAATCCGAACAGCGACATATATGTGCCGGTAAGAACACGCACGATGCCGAATAAAATAGGCGCCGCCACCTGACCGGAAAAAGTAGCGGTATAGTAATAGCCTGTAAAAGTACCTACCCTGTCCAGGCCCCCTATGGACCAAACCAGGGGGAGGGTATTTACGTTTACAAAAAGGGAAGCCGCACCGCCTATGGCAATGGCGGGCCAAATCAACCAAAGCTGTTTTGTGATAGTGAAAGCGGCGAACACTGCTATTAATGCGCAAAGACCGCTGACTATAACTTTTTTGCGGCCGAATTTTTTGCCGAGTATCCCCGCCGGAAAAGCCGCCAAAGCTCCCGCCGCCAAAAATGCGCCAATCATCAGTGTGGCACTGGCGGTATCTTTACCCAACACTTCCGCAGCGAACAAGGCAAAGAAAGTGGTGACGGAGTTGGTTCCGATAAACAGGAAAAACAGGGCGCACATCATGAAAATAAGGCTTTTTCTTTCTTCTTTATTGAGTTTGCTCCCCTGTTTCTTTTTGCTCTTGCCGGGGGCGCCGCTTCCGTGAGCCGGGTCTGTCCTGCTGTCGGCTTCTTTTACAAAGACGGAAACTATCAGGGTACCCAAAATCATCACTATTGCGCCGAAAATAAATACGGCGCGGCGCTCTTCATTCAGTTCAGTATCATAACCGAATATAGCGGCCAAAAGCTTACCCGCTATAACAGCCAAAAAGGCGCCTATGCCGCCCGTTACGGAAATGACCGAGTTTGCTTCACTGCGCAAATGGGGGGCGGTTAAATCCGGCATGAGAGCCATAACCGGTGAACGCCAAAGGGACATGAGGAACACAAAACCTATGATGCAAATCATAAGGGTGGGGATGGTCGGCATAAAGGGTATGAGTGCAAAAAGAAGTGCGGACAGGGGGGCAAACAAAATTACAAAGGGTCTGCGTTTGCCCAAACGGGAACGGGTTCTGTCTGAAAGCCTGCCGAAAAGAGGCTGAAATATGACACCGAAGATGTTGTCAAAGGTCATAATAATGCCGACAAAAAGCGGAACAAGAGTAAAGCCCCCGGCGGCAGAACCGACATTCTCACCCTGGGCCTGCATAAACTCCAGCAAAAAGGGGTAACGGTTTGCAAGGTCGGCCCCCAAGCGGGTAACAAAGTCGGATTGACTGAGTTTTTCACTCAGCAACTTGGACACATAGGGGTCATATATTGACCAGGCCACCATGCTCCCTAAAAAACCGCAGCCGATAATAAATGTTTTAAAATAATTAACCTTATCTTTATTTACAATTACGCTATCCATCTTTTTCCGTTAATCCCCCTGCATTTCCGCTTCTTTAATAACCTCAGCGGGAATAGCCTCGCCGTGGCGCACCTGGGAAATGCACAGCAACGACAACGCAAAGGCAATGGGGCAGAATACAAACAAAGACATATAGGTACCGCTTAAAACCCGAACGATACCGTAGGCAATGGGGGCGGCTACCTGAGCGGAGAAAGTGGCGGTGTAGTAATAACCGGTGAAGGTGCCCACTCTTTCAATGCCGCCGATTTCCAGCACTAAAGGCAGGGTGTTCACGGTAATAAACATATTGGCGGCACCGCCTACCACTAATGCGGGCCAGATAAGCCACATCTGTTTTGTTATTGCATAAAGGCCGAACATGACTATAAAGGCAATCAAGCCGGAAAGAATCATTTTTTTGCGCCCGAACTTTGTGCCCAACTTGCCTGCAGGTATGGCTGACGCCATTGACGCCAACCCGAACACACCGAGCATCAAGGTAGCCTGAGCGGTAGTTTTGCCAAGAATCTCATCTGCAAAAAGAGCAAAGAAGGTTTGGATAGAGTTGGCGCCGGCAAAGAGGAAGAACAGCCCCGCCAGCATAAACAACAGGCTTCTTCTTTCAGGTTTACTGAGTTTAAGTTGTTTAAGTTTTTCTTTCTCTTTCTTTTTAGCTTTTTCCTTATCAAACTCGCCGGATGCATATTCCGCTCTTTTTTCCAAACGGCTGTCCGGCTCCTTGACAAAAAAGGCTAAAACGAGGGTACCTAAAATCATAACGGTTGCGCCGAGAAGGAATACATAGGGCCTTTCTTCATTCTGCTTGCTGTCAAAGCCGAAAATCATACACAGCATTGTCCCCGCAAACATACCTATAAGACCGCCGATACCGCCGGTGAGATTGATTATGGCGTTTCCTTCACTGCGAAGAGCGGGAGGGGTCAAGTCCGGCATAAGGGCTACAACCGGAGCACGCCAGGTGGACATAACAAAAACGAAAAGGATTACCACCGCCATTAAAGCGGGAACGGTTTGCATATGGGGAATAAGGATAAACAAAATTGCCGCAATGGGCGCACCTACAAAAATAAAGGGTCTGCGTTTACCGAAGCGGGTGTGGGTATGGTCGGAAAGTTTGCCGAAAAAGGGCTGGAAGATGACGCCGAAGATATTATCAAAGGTCATGATAATGCCCACAAAGAGAGGAACCAGAGTAAAGCCGCCTCCGGCTACGCTTACATCTTCCCCCTGAGCTTCCATAAGTTTAGTCAGAAAGGGAACTCTTTCCGCCAAACGCTGGCCGAGGTCAAATATAAAAGTGGAATCCGTGAGCTTTTCGCTGAGCAATTTGGAAACATAGGGGTCATAAATAGCCCAGGCGATAGAAGACGCCATAAAGCCGAAGCCGATCAGCAAGGTCTTTTTAACATCCAACTTCATTTTTTCCGCCATTTTTAATCTCCTTTACTATGTGATGTAGTGTTCAAACCGGGATATCCGGATTTTTTTAACAAAGGGCTGCCGCGAAAAATCGGACAACCCCGTTTATAAACAAAGCTCCGTCAAAACAGAAATCCGAGAACAGTCACTAAAACGGCCAATATAACCGTTCCCGAATACTGTTCCGCATAAGCACCGCCGTACATAACAGAGGCGGGAATAAAGAGAAGTATTTTCCAAATCATCTTCGCATTACTTTCTTTGCCGTAAAGTTTTTCCCACAAAAGCATGGCATCTTCCACCAAAGGAAAAACATTGGTCAAAAAAGCGATGCCCAGATAAAGAAGTATCAGATAAAAGTAAAAGACACCAACTCTTTCCCCCGTCTGAACATCCAGCGGTCTGACACCTAAATAAAGAACGTTAACCGCTCCGGCAATAAACATGGGCACACCGATAATGCGGTTGAAAAGCCCGGGCAGCCAGCAGAGCAGAAAGGCCTTAGGCAGTGTTTCGGGGAACTCGTGTTCCACATGCCCCAAACGTTCATCAAAGGTCAAATAACCTTCGGTTTCTATCGGCAAACCTAAAATGCGGCAAACCAGATGTTCCCAAAAAGTTTTGAGGTAAGCTCCGGGTAAAGTGAAGGCTTTACCCAACACATAAAGCATACTCATAGCACATCCCCCTTACCGCCGATAAATATATCCCGCACGGTTTTTTCGCCGTCTTTAACTGCGGTTACATTTTCAGACAATTTATAGCCGTTTCTTTCAATAAAGCCTACTGTTTCTTCAAACACTTCTTTTTCTTCCGCAAGCCACGCACAGAGAGCCACAGTGTTTACAAGCTCCAAAGTGGTTTCTCCGGTATAATAGGCGGATTCGTAGGCCTGATTGACGGCATTGTAGGCGCCCTTGTTATCATTCTTGAGCAGCAGAGCGATCGCCTGCTGACGGAAGAGTTCACTTTTGCCCGGCATCGGACCCTGCTCCTGAATCTGAGCCAATCCTTTTACAGCGGTTTCCAAAGCGGCCTCAACATCACCTTGTCTGCGTTGGATTTCCGCCTTAAAAGCGTAGGTAGCGGGGTTTTCCGGATTATACTTGTCCATTTTATCGCTTATTTCCATCGCCCGGTCATATTCACCGCGTATGCAATAAACGCGCCCCTTCATGGAATAGGCCTGCAAACTGTTTTTATTGACAGCGATGAGGGCATCGCAAACTTCCGACATCTCGTCATATTTATCAAGCCGGTTATAGCAATCCGCCAGGTAGTAGCCGTAAAGCCATAGGGCATCCGGAGCAAGGGATTTTACAGACAGCAAATGTTCCAGTTCGGCTTCGGCTCCCTTGCCCGCTATAACGGCAACAAATGTTTTGTAATATTCAAGGAAATAGGGTTCGTAAAGGCCGGCATTTTCTCCTGTTTTGAGTTCATCTATCTTTTTAATAAGCTCGTCATAGGGAACATTCTCCGGCGAGGCTTCCTGATATTCGGACAATATGGGGTCAACCGCCTCTTGAGCAACCTTGAAAGCGTTGTACATGTCAAGATACTGCTTCAGACTTTTGAATCCGTATTTTTTTATGGCCTTTTCGTCAAGCTTAAGTTCTTCCAAGGTATATCCCGCCGCCAAAGGACCTTTTGCCAATGCGGTTACTTTCAACTCTTTAAGCAGGGTTTTTCTTCCCCTTGAAAACAATATGCTCTCATCGGCAGGGTAACCCGTGCCGTCATCTTTAGTGAAAGCAGCGCCAAATATGGAATTCAGCTCATCCACCCGGTCCTGTGCTTCGGTATATGACGCAAGAGCGTCATTCAGCCTGTCCTTACGGGCAAGTATGTCACCTTCAAAAACGGCCATGGCAACATCCGTTGAAAACACGGCGAATGCAAAGGCGACAACCGTTAAAAGAAAGGCCGCAACCGCAATCAAAAAGCTGTACCATTTTAGCGGAACTTTGAGCATATCCTTCCTGCAACGGGAACAATACTCGTAATCTTCCGCTATGCTTGTGTCCCTGCGGCGGACATTGCAGCGGACACAGAGGTCTTTATCCTCTGAATCTTCTTTGGATTTTTCGGTGTCGTCACCGGTTTCATCGGATGTGTCAAGAAGCTCCCCCGTCTCTTTATCATCGCAGACAGGGTCAAGACATTCCCCCGTCTCTTTATCGTCGGAGACAGGGTCAACCTCCTCTTCTTCACCCAAATATTCCGTAACACCTTCGTCTGAATCGGCCCGGACTTCGCTGATTCTTTTCATGATTTCTTCAGCGGGATCTAAACCTTCGCCGGCGGAGTTGTCATCGTTATTTTTGTCAATTAAGGCCAAAGAACCGCCTCCTTTCCTATATCCTTGGTATTTTATCATTTTTTATATGTCATTTCAAACTATATATTAATATTTAACCTATTGTTCACACTTTAATTATTTTCTGCGGCAATCTTTTTTATTGCACCGACACGAATAATAAGCAAAGCCGCCACAACGGACATAATCATTTCCGGCAACATGTAGGAGGCGTTGTAGACAAAGGAATACGCAATCACCACGCCCGTTGCAGTGAAACGGCTGAGGATTGCGGCGCTCAGCGCATTGTCCGCGCTTTGCAGGGCACTTTCGGCATAGGAGCCCCAGATGATTATTCCGGAGGTGAAATGGGCGGCAAGCCGCAGGAACATTGCCAAAATGCAGCCGAGGCTGAATGCCGCCGCAGGGGATTTTATACGTTTTTTAAAAACGCCGCCAAAGCCCAATACGGCAAAGGCTAAAATATAGTCGATAAAAAGCACCGCCAAAACCGTTGCAACACTCTGCCCGGCAAAGGCGGAGGTTGTCATTGCACCCAAAAGAGCCTGTAATACTCCGTAAACACCTCCGCATAGAAGACCCCAAGGCAGACCGAACAAATAGGCCGCCAGCATTATCGGCACCATGCTGAACATTGTCACCGAGCCGCCGTAAGGCAACTCAAAAACTTTTACCATGGAAAGCATTGTCCCCAGGGCTATAAGAATTGCGCTTACCGTCAATCTTCTTAATCTGTTTTTCATTTTTTTATCCTCCTAAAAGTTTCACGCTCGGAGTATTATCTTCCGAGCGTGAAAAAAATTTACTTCCTACGCCGGCATTATCCGGATCAGGTTCGGCGCGCTTCTGTTGAGCGGCACGCACGGGTATAATCTCAGCCGGCTATACGCCAGCACCCCTTGTATTAAATTTTATGTTGAGTTTGAAATATTACTGTTTTGATGCAGCCTCGGCTTTGCCTTCGGGAGTGTCCCTGTAATACTGAGTTTTAGGGGAAGCATGTTTTCTGCCGTTCCAGAGTTTTTCGCTTTCCACAGCCCACTCTGCCGCATAGCGGTCACACCGGCCGCAAAGAGTTTCCACATCCTCGGGCGCCTGAAGATCCGTGGACTTTGCGCCGGTTATACCTACTATTTCACGCAGGCGCTCCGGATTTTCCAGCATGGGGCAGGGACGCAAATGGTTATCATTAAAAGGTTGATTATAATAAAAGGTTTTGAATAACGGGTTTTGCAGTGCTTCTAAAAGGGTATGGGTACGAATATTGGAGTCGGAGTAATGGATGAAAACACAGGGTTCCATATCTCCGGCGGAGTTGATATGAAAATAGTTGCGGCCGCCGGCAATACAGCCCCCTACATATTCCCCGTCATTTTGGAAGTCTACCATAAACAGGGGATTACCCGTTTTGGAGTTTCTGGAAGCACGCAGCCAATGATAGATATGTTTGCGCTGCTCCGGCGTGGGTACAAGACTTATATCGGTATTTTTACCCACGGGCATGTAGTGAAAATACCAGGCAAACTTAACCCCTTTCTCTATCATCAAATCCACAAAGGCTTGGCTGGTAACACTTTCAATGTTTTGGCTGGTATAGCAGACGGAAATCCCGAAAAGGCAACCGTTCTTCTTCAACAGATCCATGGCGCGCAGGGCCTGTTCTCCGCTGCCCTCGCCCCTGCGGGCGTCGTTTTCTTCAACACTGCCCTCCATACTGATAGCCAAGGACAAATTCCCAACCCGCTTCATCTCGGTACAAAAGGCTTCGTCCACAAGGGTGGCATTTGTGTAGGACAAAAAGGCGCAATCGGGATGGGCTTCGCAAAGTTTAATAACATCATTTTTTCTCAAAAGGGGTTCGCCGCCGGTGAACATATAAAAATGGGTTCCCAGCTCCACACCCTGACTTACAATACTGTCAAGTTCTTCAAAGCTTAAACCCTGGTCATGACCGTACTCGGCGGACCAACAGCCCTTACACCTTTTATTGCAGGCGCTGGTCGGATCCAAAAGAATCTGGAAAGGAATATTGCATTTGTATTTTTCACGATTTTTACGCACCGCTTTTGTGCCCCTGTAGCCCGCACCCAAACCGAGGGCAAGCATTGTTTTTTTGAGCACATCACGGTCAACATCACGAATAACGCCCATAACAAAACGGTTCCAGACATTATCAGGATCCGCCAACGCTTCCCGACCCTTTTCAAAGGCGGAGGCAGGGAAAAGCTTACCCGTGATTTTCTGCGCCAAATTCAAGAGTTTGAGAAGATTTTTTTGCGGCTCTTTCTCAATATATCTCAGTATTCTGTCAAGTGCGATATTGGCAGCCGACCACTGAATTTTTTCAATTACATTCAAAAAATCACCTTCCGAGAAAGCCTTCCGGCAATCAATGTGCAAATATTATCACACAGCGGCGAAAAAGTCCAACAAGATTATTAAGACGCTTCCTCCGGCTCATGCTTCTTTTGTTTTCTTCTCAATTTGAAAACACTCAGGAGTACCAATAACGGAAATACACTCACCGCCAAAAAACCTGTCCTCATCCCCACGGCCTGAGTTCCAGGAAAGCCAAGTTTCTGCATAATAAGCGGGGCTTTGTCGGAAATTAATCCGAGTGTCCAGGGGCCGGTCGCCGCACCGATATCCCCGGCGGCCGCCAACAGAGCAAACATGGAAGTGCCCGCCAAGGGAAACTTTTCTGCCGCTATAACCAAAGTCCCGGGCCACAAAAGGCTGACCCCCAGACCGCAGAAAGCGCAGGCGAAAAGTGACAACACGGGGAAAGGTGAAAAAGCTGCCGTTATAAAACAGGCAAGCGAAATAACGCCCCCTAAAAGCATGGCCTTGTAAATATCCAATTTGCCGCTCATTTTTCCGTAATAAGTTCTGCCTATACCCAGTGTCAGAGCAAAAACACCTACGCCGGCATAATCGCCGATTATCTTCGGAATACCGACAGCCGCCTCCAAAAAGCTTGATGCCCATTGAGCCATGGCGTTTTCCGCCACGGCTCCCGCCATTATGCACACCAGACACAGCATAAAAAAGCGGTTTTTAATAATCTCACCCGTTCTGGTGCGGTGTTGCTCGGGTACCATAGGCGCAAGAGGCACTTTGAGAAAGAAAAAGGTATTTAATAAAGGTAAAATGCTCCAAAACAGCATTATTAAGTACCAACGCTCCGCCCCAAATAAAGCCAACAGCAGAGAACTTGCAAGGACAACCGTCAACTGTCCCCAAGCATAAAAGGCGTGGAGAAGGCTCATTGCTTTGGCTTTTTCCGGCGTAGGGATGGCGTTGACAATAGGACTTAACAGAACTTCCAGCAGACCGCCGCCGAAAGAATATACAATTGTAGAAACCGCAAAACCCAAGTAGTTACGGGAGGGCAGGAATGCGGAAAGGGCGTAAAGAAAAAGACCGGTGAAGGCAAGGGCATGACCGGCAACTATAAAAAAGCGAACCCCTCTTTTGTCGGCAATACGGCTGAACAGCAGATCCACCGCAACCTGGGTAATAAAGTTTATGAGCGCAAGACGTCCCATTTTCTCAAATGTCAGGTTATAGCGGCTTATAAGTGTTAAAAATAAAATCGGAGCCGCATTTATAATGGCGGCTTGAACAAAATGGCCCAGATAGCAGGCGTATATAGTGGATTTATACGAAGGAGTGTTTTGCATCGGACACGGCCTTTCTGAAAAAATCAGTCGTTCTGGATTGCATCTCGGGTACAACGCACAGTAACCCGCATCCGTCCTCGGTAATCACAGGTAAAAACGGTCAAATCCCAATCTTCGTTTTTCATCTCCTCAACCTGTGTTCTTCCCAATATTTCAACTCCCTTGACCGTATGGGCAAATTTCACACCGGTAACATCAGTGAAATATATTTTATCCCCCTCAACCAATTTGCCGAGGTTGGCAAAATGGCGGGCATAGTTATGCCCCGCTATAACAAAGGCCTCATCATCAAAATAGCCGGAATATCTGCAGGGCGCAATTTTAAGCAGAGGGTAACTCCAGGAACTGAGTACGGGCAGTCTGATTCCCTGAGAAGGGATATCCAAAATGCCGATATATTCATTTCCGTCTTCCATGACAACCGTCTTTTTAGAATAATCCGCTTTTAATTCAATTATTGACTTTTCCAACTCAGGCAAAATTTCTTCAGAAGCGGCGTATGCCTCGCTTTCTTCCCGTGCGTTGTAAAGCGACAGTCCCAACGCTCCTAAAATCATAATCAAGCCGAGAATCATTGCGACAATTCCGCGTTTTCTCATATCTCTTTTCTTAGCGGGACTCCGCTCGGCCAGGGCAACCGCTGAGTGAAAAGCTTTGCATTATATTTAACGCAGTATGCTTTTTAATTTTCTCCCGCTAATACTCCCTTCAATTATTGCAAACAATTAAAATGATATGACTGTTTATAATAAGTATAATAGTCATCGACAATGTTTTCAACCGCATATTAACAATACTTCGCAGGGCAAAATTTGAATTTTACGGAGTGTTCTCCATATTTTTCAGAAGATTTTCTTGATTTTCTCCGGTTAATGGAGTATTATTCCATTAAGAGGTGAAGATATGATTATAACTACGGCCATGCTCACGGATTCATTGCAGAATTATCGCTATCCGGCTAATAAAATAGCCCGTATGGTGGAGGCGGGCAATATTTTTCCGGTGGTGCGGGGCTTGTATGCAAGTGATGATAAGATGCCCGGATACTTGCTGGCGGCAAGTATTTACGGCCCCTCGTATCTGTCCTTTGACTATGCCTTGTCCTACTGGGAATTGATACCCGAGGCGGTCTATACCTATACCTCTGCCACCTATGACAAAAAGAAGAGAAAGCAATTTGAAACGGCTTTCGGCTTATTTACCTATAGAGATGTTCCCAAGTCCGCCTACCCGTTCGGTATTAAGATTATTAAGGAAGGAAACCATATCTTTTTTATTGCCGAGCCGGAAAAGGCAATTTGCGACAAGCTCTATATCGTACCCCCTGTAACAAATCTCCTCGCTTTTGAAGATTTGCTGTTCAGTGACCTGAGAATTGACCGAGATGCTTTTGAACGGCTTAATATGGAAAAGTTGATAAACGTTGCCGAACTTTACAAAACCGCAAACCACAGATTGCTGATCAGATACTTGAGGAGGGCAAATTGAATACGATTATTGAACAGATGCTGAGGGCTTATGAGGATTATCCGCAACTTGACAAGAAGAATGCAATCAAAGAGATTATGCAGGAAATGGTGCTTTGCGGTCTTTCCAGAGCGGGTTTTTTTAAAGATGCAGCTTTCTATGGCGGCACTGCACTGCGCATATTTTACGGTTTAGACAGATTTTCGGAAGATCTGGACTTTTCCTTGAAGACGGGTAAGGAAGATTATGATTTGAGCGCATTTTTCCCTATTCTGGAAAAAGAGATGGCCGCCTTCGGGCTTCATGTTGATATCAGCGAGAAGGTGAAGAGCGGTGCTTCACGAATACAGTCAGCTTTTCTGAAAGGCAACACAAAAGAACACTTACTGCTTTTCTATGGCTATGAGGCGCTCCCCGGTGTCCATGCCGGAGAGAAAATCAGAATCAAGTTTGAGGTGGATACCAACCCGCCCGATTACGCAGGGTTTGAACATAAATACAGGCTCCTTCCCTCCCCCTATGAAGTGGCGCTGTATGATGCTCCGTCCCTGTTTGCCGGTAAGATTCATGCAGTACTTTGCAGAGCATGGAATAACAGAGTTAAAGGGCGCGACCTGTATGACTATGTCTTTTTTATATCCCAAAACACACCTGTAAACTTAGCGCACCTGCAATCACGCCTTCAGCAAAGCGGTTATATTAAACCTGACGACAGTTTTTCGTTGAAGCTGTTGAAACAACACCTGAATACCCGCTTTGCAGCCATCAATTACACGCAAGCAAAGGAAGATGTTTTACCGTTTATCCGTAATCAAGCCTCATTACAAGTTTGGGGGACTGATTTCTTTCAGCAAATCAGTGAAAATTTGAGAACCACATAAACTCTTCCGCTACTGTCTGAACAAACTAAACATTATACGACCAATAAAATTGATATCCTCCATCGTTGGGCGCTCACTGCCCAAATGACGGAGGATGTGTCTTTAATAACGCAACCGTGGGGTCATCGCCGTTTTTTAGAGGATTTTCTGGGAACAACAAGAGCAATCAAAAAGAACAACAAAATAGGTACGGCTACGGCGGGTGCTACCAGGAGAGGGTCAATTTGAATTAAATCCGCCGTTACGTGAACCGATGAATAATCTGCCAAGTTATCAATCCGATGCCCCCGCACCAAAAGCCGATGGGTGTTAATACCGTAAGGCGTGCATGTGACTAAAGTAAAGTAGTCCTTGCCGGGCTCAATTTTTAAATCTTTGATATCCGGAGGATCTACAATCAGTATTTGGTCTACCTCGTAAGTCAGTACCTCGTCCAATATCCTGATGGTGAAAATATCGCTCACCGCTAATCTGTCCAGATTTGTGAAGAGTTTTGCACTTGGAAGTCCCCGATGGCCGGAAACAACGCAGTGGGTGCTTTCTCCCCCCACGGGCAGAGATGTACCTTCAATGTGACCGATAGCAATCTGTAAAACCGCCTCATCCGTGCCGTGATAAAGAGGCAGTGAACATTCAATAGCGGGGATTTCAATATAGCCCATCATTCCGGTACCGGCAATATTCAGCAGATTTCGGTATTCCGCACGTTCTTCATCGGTAGGATGATAGCGGGCACTGTTGGCAATCAAGGCTTTATTATAGGCATGTGCATCCGCCAATATCCTCTCATATGTATTATCATCCATCTGCGCCACTTCTTCGGCATATGAGGCAATAGCTCTGGTTTGGTGAAAGGAGTTCCAATAGTCGCTGACGGTAGGGTACAACAGTAAAGACAGCCCTGCAAGAAGAATCAGAACTAAAAATATCGTTATGAATTTATTTGCATTTTTCTTCAAGCAAGGCTCTCCTTACTGCTGCAAACCGGGGAGGAGAATCCTCCCCGGTTTGCAACAAATTTGGCTATTTCTTTATGTATATAAAATCTTATTTCTCAGAGTGTTTCATACGCTTTTTGGTTACAAGCAGTACAACGGCAGCCAGAACCAAAACAGCGCCTGCAATGTAGAACAGGGTGGTACCGATGCCGCCGGTCTCGGGCAGGGTGGAACCTGCGTTGTTGGCGATGGTAATCGCGGCAATACCGGTGGTGATATCTGCAGTACCGGCAACGCCGTCAGCGGTAACTGCCAGATGGGTCAGAGCAGTGCCGGGCACGCCGTTCCAGGTTTGACCGTTGGCGGTGGTAGCGGTAATAATCACAACGATATCGGCTGTCAACAGATTATAGCCGGCGGGAGCCACGATTTCGCGCAGTCTGTAAGTGCCGTCATCCAAGCCGGTAACGGAGAACAAGCCGGTATCTGCAGCTGAGGTAAGGATGGAATCTGCAGGCCAAGTTATTACGCCGCCGGGGCCGGCTGCAGGAATGTTCTGCCAACCGTCAAATTTGCCGTTGGTAATCTTCGCAACTTTGCTTGCATCGGCATTCAGCAGAACGAACTGAGCGCCCTGCAATTTGGTGGAGGTGTTTTTGCCGTCTACCTTGGTGGTATCCAGTTCATAGGTGAAGACGATGGCTTTGTCCTCGGGTGTTTCGCCGGTGTTGTCGGTGTCGCCTGCGCCGGACTGGTCGGGCTTGTTGGAGTATTCAAGATAAACAGTGTTCTCGTTGCCGGGCAAACCGATGTCGGCATTCTCATTCAAAACTGCGTTGTACGCAACAATGAGGTACATGCCTTCAGCTATGCCGAGAATGTTTTTGATGTTGTTGCTTGAAACGGTGATTACCTGTCCGGTGACATCAATGTCAAAGCTGGAGGTGACAATGGAGTCGCCTTCACCGACAGCTTTATCAGCGGAAAGATATACTACGATGCCGCTTTCTGCGGGAGGAGTAAGTCCGGCAGACAGGGTGTCGTGGAAGATGTACTTGTATGTGTCATAGCGGCTCATATCGGGCACGGAACCGATCAGGGTAAAGGGAACCGCTTCGCCGATGTTGTAGTCGGCAACATCGTTGTAGCCTACGCCGTAGCCGTCATTCGTATTGTATTTATCGTCTTCCTTAACTTTTTTCTCCACGGTGGGAGCGTCGGTCTTGACCTGAATATCGATGTCGCCAACTACTTGCAGAAGGGCGGCGTTGTATGCGCTGCCTTCGCCGACATTTGTAGTGGTATCGACTATCAAATAGTAGCCGTCAGCCAATTCGTTTTCGCCGGAGACCAGAGCAATACCGTCGCCTGCCTTGTAATCTTCGGCAATTTTGGCAACCTTATTGGCAAGTGCGGTGTTTGTGTTGTTGTCGCCGAGCACATTTGCTACTTGGGCAGCGGTGGTGCAGGCGGCAAACAGGGCGCCGTAAGTAGGATCCGCTTTCAGGGCAGCAAGGAATGCGGTGCTGTTAATGCCGGTTCCCCACTGAATGTCGGACAGAACGCCGTTTTCTTCACGGCCGGTGAATACCTGATAGGCGGTGAAGCTGTGGCCTGCCAGAATTTCATCGGCAGGAAGGGTAACGGTTGCCGCAAATGCGGTTGTGGTCAAACTCATCAGCATGACCAGTGCCAGCAACAGGCCGGCAAGTTTCTTTACGTTTTTCATCTTGTTGGTTTCCTTTCTTTTTTTGTCTTTTTTTATTTGTTCTTTATTTGACCTGTGAATTACTGCGTGTTTGAAAAAGCGGAAGCCTCCTTTCAGAAATTTTTTGGCTATACAGCAGAGGATTAAGTTCGATAATATAAGTAGTACTTGTGTCCCCGGAGTATACAATCTGTTCTTGCTGTTGCGGCTTATATTCTCTTTACTGCCTTTTCGAATCTATAAGCTGAGCAACTATCTGAGGGTAACAACATTTTTAATTACGCCGTGCCGTGTTCGTATTCTCTCTCCCTCCTTCTACTTCTAATGTAAAACAAGGCGGCAGATGTTACAAACAACATCAACCCTCCAAGAACGACCTGTCGTGTGCCGCTTCCTCCGGTTTCAGGAAGAGCGTATGCGGCGGAGTTATATACGGGAAGCGCTGTGCTTCCTCCGGTGAACAGGTTTGAGCCCTCCATATTTGAATATCCGGGATACTGTACTATAATCACCTGCGAGGTTGCGGGATCTACTGTAAATATGATAGGCCCGGTAAGCCCCAAGTGCCCGTCAGGCGTCGTTGTTTCTATCAGATAATAGGTGCCCTGTTCCAAATCTTCTATATGAACACTCCCGGTTTGCCCGGCGCTGCCGGATGTCCATTGATTAATTAGCGTTCCTTTTATATTCGTGCCCGGGATAGTCACTCCGGCTGCATCCTGCTTATAGAGCGCCAAGTCCGCTCCTCCGATCAGAATGGGGTCGCCTCCGTCACCGCTCATAGAGTACTTGCTGAATTGGACATCTATGGTGTCCGGCGCCGTTTCGTTTGTCACAATGTAGTGAGTCTGACCCCAGTTGGCAGTGTCGTTTACCTGAGTATAAATCTTAAAAATCATCCCCTGGCTTTGATTTGTGGATGTAGTGCCATAGTTGTACTGATTCAAGTTGCCGGTGAAATACCTGGTATAATTGCCGCCAAGCGCCGACAAAATTCCGCCGCTAAGAGAGATTGTTCTGACTCTGCTTGAATCTGTAAAAAAGACATACGAACCGCTTAAATCACCAAGTATGAGATATTTCCCTTCGGCATTTTGTAGTGTATTGTTATTGAAAGTCCACAACGCTGTGCCGCTTGGCGTATCGCCGGTGCTCAGTGCATTTGTAACATCCAACCATTGGAGTTGATAGGTGCTTAGACCGGCCAAGGCTCTATCGACATTGTTGAGAGTATTTACCAACAGGTAAGTTTTTCCGTTTTCCAACGGGGCGGTAACCTGCTGCCATGCGGGTCCTGCAGCGCTCGCATCGGCTTCTACTATGGTTGCCCAGTATCCGGGAGTATTGATTTCAGTTACCGTATAGGCAATCGGTGTTCCGTCCGGTGCGTTTTCGGGAGTATACATCGGAAGATTTTCCCATTTGTAGAACCAGTTATTGTCGCTGTTCAAAACAACAGGGGAACCACAGTTCTGTCCGTCGGCCAGGAGTTGGAGTGTAACACTTTGTGCCGGCTGAGTGCCCGCAGCCCACCGTTTTTCCGCAGAAATATCGGTCGTTTCAATCTTCGTGTTTGTGATTTCCCAAATCCCGCTTTCAGGTGAGAATCCGCTGGCCGAGCAGTAATAAGTATTCGGAGTGTTAAGCTCCCCTATCGTGTAGACATAGGGAATACCGTTTCCGTCTTTCTCAGGCAGGTTTGTCCAATTATATAACCAGCCATTCGCCGCTGTAAGTTGCACCGGGTCGCCATAAGTTATTCCGTTTTGATAGAGCTGAACAGTGATTGAACTCGGACGATCCGCCTCAGTGTCCCCCGCCCATTTTTTGAGGACCCCAAAATCAACTTCGGTGTTTGTAACGGTAAAGTTATTCCCGCTCTGTGTCACCACACTGTAATAGCCGGGAACCGATACCTCTTCAATGCTATAGGTATATCCTGTAGGCAAATCATCAACATAATAGGTGGGCCAGATTTCCTGGTTGTCCGGGCCTATCGTCTTGTAGATTTTAATCGGGGGGCCGTAGGGTTGTCCGTCTCTTAACACCTGTACGGTGATATATTCCGGGTGCTGTGCGCCTCCATCTTCCCATACCTTGGTGATTGCGATGTATACCGTGTCGGGGTTAAGCTCACCGCCGGCTTCAATAATACCGTTGCAGCCGATACCGCCGCCCAGATAACCGTGGTTATCGGTAATCCAGACGGTCGCCATGCTTCTTGCCGTTATAATTTCGGGGCTGCTGTCATTTAAATTGTTGCCATAATTTGTAAATCCGTTGGATGGGGTTGTATTCCAATTCCAATTATAGTTTCCGCCACCCAAGACGGTATCGGAAACATGATCATTCGAATCCATATTTTTAATAGCTATTTCTGTATTATTGCCCACCAGCGCGGGATTTGCAGTGTTATTGTAGACTGCCGTTCCGTTACCGAGATTGAAATTTATATAAGTTCGCGCATCGGGACAGGCTGCAATACCGCCGCCTTGGTAGTCGGAGCTGTTTTCCGTTATCACTACGCGGTGCAGGATTAACTCGCCGGGAACACCGGCGTGATAGCCGGAACTGTTCCATTGGTTAGCGTCCACATAAATGCCGCCGCCGCTATATACTCTGTAGAATCCGTTATTGGCATAGCCTTGTGAATCATAACCATAGGCGCTATTGTTCGTAAAATACCCGGCAAAAATTGTTGCAGTGTTTCCGGCTGTGACATTTAACCCGCCGCCGGTTGAAAGCGCCTCGTTGCCGGTGAAGGTGCCGCCCATCATAGTAAATTTGGAGGTATAGCTATATACCGCACTGCCCTTTGTTCGATCTAACCAACCTAATGAAATGCCGCCGCCCTCACGGGAGGATTGGTTGTTGGAGACCGTGCCGCCGGACATAATCATAGTCGAGTTGTCACTAACATACACGCCGCCGCCGGCATTTGTACGGTAGGTAGCCGCTGTCGAATTAAATGGCAGAATATTTCGGGCGTAGTTGTGATCGATTGTGCCGCCGTTCAGTCTGAAACTGCCGTTTTCTATATAAACACCGCCGCCCGACTGCGCTTCGCAGTGCTGAATCAAACCGCCGGTCATGGTCATAGTTCCGTTGCAGTACACGGCACCGCCTAAACCGATATAACCGCTTGGGGCAAAGGCTCCGCTTGAATTCGTGTTGGGTTTATTGGAATTGTACTCCAAAACCGTGCCGTCAGTAACGTTAAGGTCGCCGCCGGTATTTACCACAATAAGCGGCGCTTTGGCACTACCCGTGGCATAAGTTGATGAATACCTGCTGTTATTATTAGTGAGAAGAGCGGGGAGTGTGCCGCATCCGCCGTTCATTGTCAGTTCGGATAGTGTTAAGGAACCGCCGTTTGCCACGATAACCAAAGGTCTGGTGAATCCTGATGCCCGCTGCATTTTCACACCGGGGACATTAATGCTCCATTCCTCCGCGCTGTTGACTGTAACGGTTCCTGAAACATAAATTGTTCCGTTTTCCGCAACCAAAGACAGCGCTTTCTCAAAGGTCTTCACAGGCGCCGACTGGGTGCCCGCATTGTTGTCATTTCCGGTTGCTCCGTTTAAGTAGACCGCCGACATCGTTCCGGCGTTCATAAGTGCATAAACGGAGAAGTGATCCGTTTCAAAACTGACCGTGCCGTCATTCCGAACGGTAGTATTCATAGGAACCGGCGCGCTGTCTTCCGGTATATAATAAGCGGTCGTATTCAACGCCGGTTCATCATTCATCTCCGCCGACTGTATGGCTACATTAATTTTCTCACCCTCTGCCGGCTCATAAATAGAGCCGTCAGGCATAACGATGGAAATATCATAGGCGCAGAGAACACGCTGCATCGTTTCCACCGTTACCGGGAAAGCCCGAACCTCCGCTTCCGCAGGGATGAGACCGGTAAGGGTAATCTCCGTATCGTCTTCTGACAGGGTTTCATAATTCTCGTCAGTGTATATGACTGCAGATTTTGTAACCTCGGAAATCTCGGAGATCTTTAGATTTTCTTTCTCCGGCAATACACAGTATCCGCAGATTTTTTCTTCACCGATTGTGTATTTTGCATACTGAACTTTGTTTTCAAAATCTCCTTCAATTGTCTCCATCTTAGACGCTTCGGTACTGTATTCAGCGATTATCCCCACACGGTCGGCAGTGCCGTCACCGTCATCATCAAAAAAAACAATGTCACCCTTTACCGGGGTATACTCATCTGCAGTACGGTAAAGGTTCCATTCATTTTTTGAAAGGGTATCCACCCAATTGCTGCAAGAAGCATCACGGGGAACGCTTGTGTTCGGGATCTTGGCAAAGTCCAAACAGAAAGAGACGAACATCGCTCCCCAATCGCCGTAGGCATCGCCGTACCAGGCTCCATAGCGGGTATAGCCTTTTATGGTTTCACCGTCTTCCATGACGATGTAGTTTTTCGTACTTTCTTTATAGCCGAGTTGGGTACGCGCAATGGCAACAATATCATCAGCCCATAAGCCGGTCAGTTTCTCTTCCGATACCGTCCTCTCCCATACCTCACGGGTTTCAACATCCGCTTCCGGATTTGAAAAACAGGCTAAAGTATGTTTGTGTTCCGGTTTTTCACAAATCAGAACTTCTTCATAGCACTCTTCCGTATGAACATGGATTGCGGGATCCACATCTTCATCATATCCGCAAATCAGTCGCCTTTCATAACATTCCGGTCCGTGAACATGCTCTTCCATACCGCAGTATGTAACCTGCTCTTTGGTTAATGCCGGGAGGATTAATGCATATGTCGTACAGAACACGACAATACAAGCCAAGACTACAACTATTTTTCGCCATATATTAAGACGCTTATGTCTTAACTTATACCGCTGCTTTTTCTGCAACAAATCATTGTGCATCATTTTCCTCCTTCCCTTTCTCTAATTTACCCGTTTAAACCGGCTATATCTTACCGATCCAATTTATCGGCCAAATGCGAAAGATAATTTTACCTACAACCTGTTCCTGGGAAACACAACCGACTATGGTGCTCCGGGAATCCACCGATGTGGCTCTGTGATCTCCCATAACGAAGAGCCTGCTTTCGGGCACCTGATAAGGCAACTCTATATTGCAATCTCCAAAGGCTTTTTCATTGAGGTAGGGTTCATCCAACAGTTCTCCGTTAATATAAACATTTCCGTTCTCATCGATATCCACCCACTCACCGGGGCGGGCAACCACTCGTTTCGCCAGGATTTTGTTGTTGAAATAAAAAGAGATTATATCGCCGGGTTCAAATTTTGAAGTTTTCACTGAAACAACAATATCGCCCTCTTGCAAAACCGGTGACATGGATACTCCATAAACCTGCAAAACGGGGAGCCATAATGTCGCCACCAGAATTGCAACAGCAGCAACCGTAATCAGGGTATAAACCGTGCTCCGAAGTATGGAGCGATAGCGTTGCTTGTAGCGCCGTCGATTCAATTCCGCTTGAAGGTCAGGGATAGCCAGTTTTGTTCTGTTCTCTCTATTTTTCATATCTTCCCCGTATCTTGATTAAATCCCGTCCTGTTTTGCAGAAGATGCATAATCAACGGCTGTTCTTACAAGGCCAAGAAATTTCTTTCGGGAACTCTTTTGGGCAGTACACCGAAATACCCCCAAGGATACTTTAATATTATACATGTTAAGGATGCAACCCGTCTACAAATAATTGCGAAACTTTACAAAACATTGCGGCAATTTAGCAAATATTTATTATTTCTCAAGCGAAGTTGTTGCTTAAAAGTTCCGAGTGTTTACGAAGTGCTCTACAACAATAAAGACAGCCCTGCAAGAAGAGTCAGAACTAAAAATATCATTGTAAATTTATCTGAGTTTTTCTTCACGCAAGACTCTCCTCATTGCTATGAGTACTGCACAACCCGGGAAGGAAAATCCTCCCCGGGTTGCAACAAATCTGTTGTTTTCCTTCGGTGTGTATGAGAAACTTAGTTTTCAGCGTATCTCATACGCTTTTTGGTTACGAGCAGCACGACTGCAGCCAGAACCAGAACAGCGCCTGCAATGTAGAACAGGGCGGTGCCGATGCCGCCGGTCTCGGGCAGGGTGGAACCGGAGTTGTTGGCGATGGTGATTGCGGCAATACCCGTGGCTGTACTTGCAGTGCCGGCAACGCCGTCAGCGGTAACTGCCAGATTGGTCAGAGCGCTGTCGGCCAGACCGTCTGTCCAGTCTTGCCCGTTAGCGGTGGTAGCGGTAATAACTACGATAATATCGGCAGTCAGCAGATTATAACCGGCGGGAGCCGCAATTTCGCGCAGTCTGTATGTGCCGTCATCCAGACCGGCAACGGAGAACAAGCCGGTATCTGCAGCAGAGGTAAGTATGGAGCCTGCAGGCCACTCCATTATTCCGTCAGGATTGAGTGTGGGAGTATTCTGCCAACCGGTAAACTTGCCGTCAGCAACCGTAGCAACCTGGCTTCCATCCGCATTCAGAAGAACGAACTGAGCGCCCTGCAATTTGGTAGAGGTGTTTTTACCGTCTACCTTAGTGGCATCCAATTCATAAGTAAAGACGATAACTTTGTCCTCGGGCGTTTGTCCGGTATTGCCGGTGTCGCCTGCGCCTGACTGATCGGGCTTGTTGGAATATTCAAGATAAACAGTATTCTCGTTGCCGTCCAAACCGATTTCAGCATTCTCATTCAAGACTGCACTATAGGCAACAATGATGTACATGTCCATAGCGATACCGGGAATGTTTTTGATATTGTCGCTTGAAACGGTGATTACCTGTCCGGTGACATCAACATTAAAGCTGGAGGTAATATCGGAGTCGCCTGCACCGACAGCTTTATCGGCGGACAGATATACCTTGATGCTTGATGCTGCGGGAGGAGTAAGACCTGCGGACATAGTATCATGGAATATATACTTATAGGTCTCATAGTAGGTCATATCGGGCACATAGCCGATCAGCGTAAAGGGAACGGCTTCGCCGATGTTGTAGTCGGCAACATCATTGTAACCGAGGCCATAGCCGTCGTTTGTATTGTACTTATCGTCTTCCTTAACTTTTTTCTCCACATTGGGAGCATCAGTCTTGATTGTAAGTATGACTTCACCAACTACTTTCAGCAAAGCGGCATTATATGCATCGCCTTCGCCGACATCGGCGGTGGTATCGACTATCAAATAGTAGCCTTCAGGCAAGTCGTTTTCACCGGAACTCAGAACAGTGCCGGCACCGGACTTGTTATCCTCGGCAATTTTGGCAACCTTTTCGGCAAGTGCGGTATTATTATTGTTGTCATCGAGAACCTCCGCTACTTGGGCAGCGGTGGTGCAGGCGGCAAACAGGGCGCCGTAAGTAGGATCCGCTTTCAGGTCAGCAAGGAATGCGGTGCTGTCTATTCCGTCACCCCACTGAATGTCGGACAGAACACCGTTTTCTTCACGGCCGGTGAACACCTGATAGGCGGTGAAAGTGTGGCTATCCAGATTTACTCCGAAAACTGGGGCATGTGCAAAAGCGGTGGTGGTCATACCCATGACCATGAGCAGCGCCAGCAACAGGCCGGCAAATTTCTTTACGTTTTTCATCTTGTTGGTTTTCTTTCTTTTTTGTCTTTTTTATTTGTTCTATATTTGAACCCGAAATTAATTGTGCGCAAGTGGCGTTGTGCGCGAAGAAAAACAAAAGCCTCCTTTCAGGAATTTTTTGGCTATACAACGGGACCGCTTGTGCCTGAGTCAGCAGTGTCGGTGTGCCCCGGAGCATACATTTTTTTGCGATTGCGTTCCAAACTTTAATAAGTTAAGACCTTTATCGACGAATGCGTCTTTCGCATTGCTTGACGGAGGGATGCAAGACGAAGTTTAAGATCTCAATCCTCATCTTTTTTCTTTTTTCGCCCGAGCCATACATCGGTCCAACCGAAGCTGAACATAAGAATTCCGCCTGCAGATAAATAAGGAATGGGCCAACGGTACAAGCCGGTTTGAGGCAGAGTGTCATCTTTTTCACCGGAGCCCGAGTCAAGATCTTCATCGCCGGTAACGGAGTCATAGCTTGTTGTTTCTTCAGGGATTTCTTCGATTTTCGGAATTGCGGTTACGGAGTAATCCCAATCCCCGGCTTCCTTATCAACAGCCGGTATTCCCATAACAAAGGGTTCCGGCAGGGTGCAGGGCATTCCGTCTGTGTACTTGGCAACTATCAAATAAAGACCGACAGGCCGGTTTTCAAAAACTACTTTCCCGTCTTCACCGGTTACCAATGTACCGTCGGGCGCTATGGAGTTTTGTTCAATAAACGAGTAAAACTGCCGGGCAACAAGTTTCGCTTTTTCAGCCACCGCCAGTTCTTCAGCGGAAAGTGTCGCGTCCGGATAACCGGCATTCGGTTTGAACTGCAAACCCGCAGAGGAGTATTCCGCCGTTCCGACTTTGTACAGGCTGAAAAGAATTCCGGGAACAGGCTCTTTACTCACCGGAAGACGCATGATTATTTCTATACTGCCGGGTGAGCCGCCAAGCAATTCCGGCATGGCAAAAGCCGAAACCGACCAGACAAAAAGCATTAAGATCCCCAGAATAATCCCTGCGCTTGCTCTTAATACAGTTTTCTTCACGTTTTATCCACCTCCCGCGGGTTTATATTTCTCGGTCTTTCGATTTTATCAACCGTCAACCTGCTTACCTACTTGCAAGTATGGTTTTCAAAATTACTACTTATGTCCTACCCCGCATGGAATCGCTTTGTTACATTGGCCGCCTTTGCCTTGATGTTTTCAAGATATTGGTCCGCTGACCTTTGCGCCGCTTCGAACACTCCGTTGAGTTTGAGTGCGGCTTCGGCAATGGAGCCTGAGGTCTCAATTTGTATGTTGCGTTCTTCAAGTTTATCTCTTGCGGTAGAAAGTTCCGTTTCCAGACTTTCAATCAACTTCTCCTGTTCAAGAATAATTTCAAAAAGTTCCGTTTTATTAAGACGCCTCAAAGGTAATTTATCTTTTTTACCTTTCTTCGATTTTTCCTCCGCACTTTTTTCCGCACTTTTGTCTTTACTTCTTTTTTTCTTCCTGACCTTTTTATCGGGAGCCGGTTCTCCAACTTCCGCTTCGCCTTCCGGCATCTGTTGCGGAGGGAGGGGACTTTGTTCGGGCAAATCCCTTCTTACGGGTTCATTGAACAGGTAGGGAGAGTTCAGGTCGGGAGTGAAGTCTTGAGGGGTGTAAGCAAAAGCTGTGTTAATCGGCGCCACCTGTATTGCCGGGGCTGTCTGTACTGCCGGAGCTATCGGGGTTACGGGCACCGGAGGCGCTACAGGAGCCGGAGGAGTTTGAAAAGGTTGAACACGGGGCGAGTCATAAGCGGGTTGATACTGTATCTGCTGCTGCATTGGAGCTTCGGCGACCGGAACGGAGGAGGGCGGAGAATAGACCGGCACTTGATACGCTGCAGCCGTTTGAGGCTGTACCGCAGGCGGGGCAGAAAAATCGACGGACAGAGGCATTGCCGGTTCCGCTTCTTTGAGCGGAGTCCTTTCTTCAGAATCAGTAGCGGCGGATTCCCCCGCATCCCTATGTCTGAACATCCGTCTAAGCCTGAACATGAGGTCGCCGGAGTCCAGAGGCAGAGTAAAGCATTCGTCAAGCTGTTCTTCAAGTTCAAGGCTCACTTCAGAGATGTTTTGTTTTTTTACAAATAAAATCTTCCCGACTGAACCGACGCTGCGGAAAAAAGAGACGAGCGCTTCATTATCGATATCATCAGCATAAAGGGCCACCAGGTCCATTTTGACCGCCGTGCCGATTACCGCCATCATATCATTAGGAGCGGAGGTAACTTCGGCACTAAGCCCGCTGGCTTGAAAGTGCCTTTCCAGCATAGCGGCGGAAATCTGTTCATTTGTGTTTATAAGTACTCTCATCTGCTCTGCACACCTCGTAGCTCATAGTAGATTGAAGAAAATTCGGGAACGGTTAATTATGTTGTAATATTAGACAATTAAACGAAACTAAACAAAACCGCCAACCGTTTGGACGAGTTGGGAACCGCCCCCATTAAACATCTACTCGATTATACAACCCAAAGCGTCCACTCGCTTACAAATACTTGCGAATTTTTACAAGAAGTTGTGGCAAGTTGTTGATTTAAGCCGCTTTTTATGTTATATAAGTGCTTGAGGAAACATACGACTCTTAATTGTTGTATTTTCACGACTCCGGCTAAAAAAGATGCGTCGCCTACCGACGTTGCCGCAGAGTTCATGATTAACCGCAATAAACTCGAAATATATATTATGTATAATATAATACTATAAATAAGTATATTTTTAAAAAAAGTTGCAATTCACACTTATTTTACGAACAGGCGGTGAAAACATGCAAAATCATTTGGATGAAGTCTACCGGGTTCTAAACACTTTTTGCAGGTCTACAGGAATCGGTGCCATGTGTTTCGGTAAAGAACTGAATATTGTTGCTGTGTGCCCTTCTCAAACAACAGCTAACGACTTTTTAAGCCTCGGCACCGGCAAATTGACTCAATTCCTTTTACAACTCCTGAGTCAGGACACCGACGAAAAAAGTCTTTACATTTATGCCTCGGAAGGAAATATTCTCTGTGCCATTGTTCCGATTTGTCAAAACGGAGAATGCATGGGCCTTTTTGTAACATAGCTTATTCTGTTGAGGACTCCCGTAGGTGACGAGGCTGAAAAACTTGTTGACCTTATTAATCCCGGCGGGAATGAGAGGGAGGCAGTTTTAAGTATTCTCCGCCGCACTCCTGTACGCAGTTTTGAAAAAATCAACGCAATCGGCGAGAGTCTTGTCGCCCTTGTACACAGCGTGTTTAACGGTGTTAGTTTTACCTCTTTTTTACGGGGTGAACCCTCTGAGAACATTGAATACAGCGAGGATGAGCAGCCGGATGTTGTGATTGAGGATTTCGATGCAACCCTCCCCGTACGACAACTTCGATATGAAGATTATTTAAAATTTAAAGACGGAATCCGCACCGGAGATCCGGATCTTTTTGAAAAAGTTCTGGAGCAGCTGCCTCATGGCGCTATCCCTACCCATCACTTAGACTCTAAAAGCTATCTTCGATCCCTCAAGTATAATTATATTAAATTAGGCGTTATGGCTTGTTTTATCGCAATAGAATCCGGTTCGCCCTATTACAAGACTCTTGACATGGTTGATGAGTTTATCCGAAAAGTCAGAAAGAGCAACAATGTTTTAGACCTGTTTAACTTAACCAAGGCAGCTATATATGACTATGCACGAACGGTTAACCTCGGTAGAATGCAGTCCTATTCGAAAGCCGTAAAACAGGTGCTTGATTATATTGATGAGCATTATGACGAAAAGATAACTTTGAAAGTTCTGGCTGAACATACGGGGTTAAGCACCTACTACCTTTCTTCCATGATAAAAAAAGAAACCGGGCTTATTTTAGCAGATAATATAAACTCCGTAAGAGTAGAAAAAAGCAAAGAGCTCATGGCTCGGGGCGAGCGCAGCCTTATTGAAATTGCCAACAGCGTGGGCTTTGCTTATCAAAACCATTTTTCTACCGTATTTAAAAAGATTACCGGCATAACCCCCAGTGAATATATTAAAAATTTGGGCGACGCCCAAAGTATCAGTCCGCATTCCCTTTCCGGAGGAAGGGCAATAGAATATATATCTGAACAAATGCATAGAGTAAGGGATGTGCTGCCGGATTTCTTTGACGCTGTTCGGGTGGTAGACCTTCGAACTCAAAAGGCTTGGACGCTTATGCATCAGCCTAACCCGGAAAAGACGGAAACCTGTTATGACTTTTGGGAAAATGGCAGAATGTGCGACAACTGCATAAGCCGAAAAGCTTATCTGGAAAACAAACCCTTCTTCAAAATTGAAGAAAAGCCGGACAGCTCCTTTTGGGTGGCCGCCGTACCCAGAGTAATCGGAAAGGAGATATATGTCATCGAATTGCTGAAAAAGTTGACTGAAACAGAGCCTGAGCCTGATAAGGAAATTGACTTCCACGATCCCGTCGATCTTACAAGAATAATGAATGAAAGTTTTCGCCGCAGCCGGTTGGAAAACCGCCCCCTTTCCATAATCCTTTCCGCCTATAAAGACTTTGCAGGAGAAGCAGGAAAAGAGGCGGCGGACTTCAGACGGGAAGTTGTTGAAATAGTGATTTCAGAGAGGAAATTACCCGGTCTTGTTTATGCCGGTGATTACACGGGAGACATAACCTTGGTTGCTTTGGAAGACTTTGATTATGACAGGGCCAGACAGCTTGCCGATTTAATTGAACTGCAGTCAAGAAACTACGCCTTCACTCCCGACGGTCAGATGCGCTTTTTTGAAATTGTAACCGCCGTCAGCACCCTTTCCGGGAAAGAACATAATGTTAAAGATTTACTTAATATGGCACTTATTGATTTAAACGCCGCCCTACGCGGTTGAACGCCGCTGCAACAAACAAAACCCGGAGAGCTGTAAATGAAAATCAAAGACGAAAACCTTTTAATTGAATACCTGCTTGTGGCACTGCGTGTTGTTTTGGCGGCGGCTCTTTTTATTCTTGCCGTTACAAACTATCATAGGCTTACTCACCTGGATGTACGTGCGGTAGTTGCCGCCGCATCCGGCTTGGGGGTTGCCATAGGCGCCGTACTCGGCATTTATCTTGTTAAGGGCCTTGTCTTTATTGTGCCCGCCTCAATCGTTTATATTTACACCGGAATGGCTTTTAACACTCCTCTTGCTTTGCTAATTAACTTAGCCGGTATTATGCTTGAGGTGACGGTAACCTTTTGGCTGGGCCGCTTTCTCGGAGGCGCCTTTGTTGAGAAGAAAATCAGAGGCAAAAAATGGGCGGAAAAGCTCATGAACGCCAAAGAAAAAAACAAGCTTTCATTCCTGTTTGCGGTTCGCGCTCTGCCCACTTTTCCCATAGATTTTGTGAGTTTATTTTTAGGCGCTTCGGGCATGGGTTTTTTGCCTTACTTTTTGATTTCCGTCATCGGGATTATGCCCCGCGTTGCACTGTTTACCGTTTTGGGCGACGGTCTTTATGACTATATCCCCATGGAGTTTCTTGTAGGGATTGCAGTGGCAAGTATTCCAACAGCACTGTTCATATGGCTGTTTTTTTACATTAAGAAAAAGCGAGGCAGTCCTGTGCATGTTCCCGAAGAAAAGGAAGAAATACAACAAGCGGCGGAATCTTAGAAATCCGCCGCTTGTTTTTTGTTTCTATTGATTGTTCAGTAAAAAGACAGGCTTTCTTATTTATCTGATGACGTCCATCCCCATCATATCCCGCAAGACCTTCGGAACGGTTACGGAGCCGTCATCGTTTTGATAATTTTCCAATATGGCGGCGGTGGTTCTGCCCGCCGCAACACCGGAGCCGTTAAGAGTGTGTATTAAGCGGGCCTTTTCCGTTTTTTCGCCTTTAAAGCGGATAGCCGCGCGCCTTGCCTGGAAATCCTCAAAGTTTGAGCATGATGATATTTCCACATATCTGCCGTAGGAGGGCATCCAAACCTCAATGTCGTAAGTTTTGGCGGAAGAAAAGCCCAAATCCCCGGTACACAGGCAGACTACACGGTAGGGTAGTTCCAGACGCTCCAGAACACGGCAGGCATCTTTTGTAAGTTTTTCCAGCTCATCATAGGAATCTTCCGGAGCAGTAAACTTAACAAGCTCCACTTTGTTAAACTGGTGCTGTCGGATAAGCCCCCTTGTATCCCTGCCCGCACTGCCCGCCTCGGCACGAAAACATGCGGAATAAGCGCAGTAACAAATGGGCAAGTCATCGCCGTTTAATATTTCGTCCCTGTGGATATTTGTAACGGGTACTTCCGCCGTGGGGATTAAAAACCAGTCTTCCGTTGTTTTAAAGGCATCCTCTTCAAACTTGGGCAGTTGACCGGTACCGGTCATGGAGGCGCGGTTGACCAAAAACGGCGGAAAAACCTCGGTATAACCGTTTGCCGTATGGGTGTTGAGGAAGAAGTTAATTATAGAGCGCTCCAAACGGGCTCCGGCGCCTTTATAAAAGTGAAGCCTTGCCCCCGTAACCTTTGCGGCGGCTTCCGGGTCAAGAATACCTAAAGATGCCCCCAATTCCCAATGGGGCTTCGGCTCAAAGCCGAAATCCCGGGGCGTGCCGAATTTGGAAATTTCCGCATTATCCTCATCGGTTTCGCCTACCGGCACACTTTCATGAGGAATGTTGGGGAACTCGTACATTAAGGCGTCCTGACGGGCGGTTAAGTCCGAAATTTCTCCGTCGTTCTTTTTAATTTGCTCTTTTAGAAAATTCATTCTCTCCATGAGGGCGGATACATCGCCGCCTTCTTTTTTTATACGGGGAATATCCTTACCGGCGGCATTCTGCTCCCGCTTCATCTCGTCGGTCAGTGTCATAAGTTCTCTGCGTTTGGAGTCGATTGCAAGCACTTCGTCCACAACGGAGTCCATATCTTTTTTGCGGCTGCGCATAGCGGCCTTCACTTTTTCCGGGGTTTCACGAACAACTCTGATATCAAGCATTATTAATCTCCACCATTCTTAATATTCCACTATATATAGCGATTATGTAAATCTAAAACACTATATATAGTTAATCTTCCCACACTGAAAGGGCTTTGACAAGTTTCTCAAGATCCTGACGGTCAAAAAAGTCAATCTCCATATGTCCGCCGCTTTTACCTGCCGAACACTGTACTTTTACTCTTCTGCCAAGGGCCTCGGTAAGCGCCAACTCCACCTCGTCATAATAGGCTTCCCGTCTCGGCTTAACTTTGGCCGTTTGCGCTTTGCCCCTGTTTGCGGCGTTGGCAAGCCGCTCCGTTTCCCGCACGGAAAGGCCTTTTTTAATAATTCTTTCCGCAGTTTCAAGCATCTTTTCTTCGTCTTCAAAGGCGAGCAACGCCCTGCCGTGTCCGGCTGAAATTGAACCGCCCGCCACCCAAGCAAGAATTTTTTCCGGCAATTTGAGCAATCTGACCGCATTTGCCACCGCCGGACGGGACTTGCCCACCCTTTTTGCCGCTTCTTCCTGGGAGAGGGAATAGGTTTCAATAAGTTGCTGAAAGCCAAAAGCCTCTTCGACAGGGTTCAAATCCTCCCTTTGGAGGTTTTCAATAAGGGCAAATACCGCAGCATCTTCATCGCTGAGTTCCCGTATAACTACAGGCACTTCAGATAGTCCCGCCAATCTTGCCGCCCGCCATCTGCGTTCCCCTGCAACCAGGAGGTAGCCTCCCTCGGCTCTGGGACGAACTAAAAGAGGCTGCAATACGCCGTGCCGGGCTATACTTTCCGCCAATTCGGCAAGATTATCATCATCAAAGACTTTTCTCGGCTGATTACGGTTCGGCTCAATTTCGGTCAGTTTGAGCTGAACCCGGGACGATGAACCGCTCCCTTCCAAAGTATTATCCAGAAAGAGGGCATCCAATCCCCGTCCCAAACCGCCAATTTTAGCTGCCATTACCATCTTCCTTTCCGCAATGATACGACTTTCCCTGTTCTAACGCCGAAATTCAGGATTCATGTCTAGAAATTCTTCTGCTACAGCTTCGTAAGCAAGGCTTCCCTTGGATGTTCTGTCATAGTACAGTACGGGTCTGCCGAAGCTGGGAGCTTCCGACAGGCGAACATTCCTCGGAATTACATTTGAATACACCTTTTTAGGGAAAAACGCTTTCGTATTTTCCACAACTTGATTTGTAAGATTCAGTCTGCCGTCATACATGGTAAAAAGCACGCCTTCCACGTCGATTAGCGGGTTATAAAGACGCTTTACCTGCCTTGCCGTAGTCATAAGCTGGGACAGACCCTCCAAGGCATAGAATTCGCACTGTATAGGCACAAGAAAGGTGTCCGCCGCCACAAGAGAATTTATGGTAATAAGCCCTAAAGAGGGGGGGCAGTCCAAAAAAATAAAATCAAAATCATTTTTTACCGCCGCCAAGGCAAGTCTAAGGCGCGACTCCCGCCGCTCCATATCGTAGAGCAGTACTTCCGCACCTGCCAGATTCATACTGGCGGGCAACAGCCAAACATTCAAAAATGCGCTGGGTATAATTACTTCAGCGGCAGGCGTCGATTCCACAAGAACGTCATAGACACTCTTGTTCAGCTTATTTTTGCTTATGCCAAGACCGCTGGTGGAGTTCCCCTGGGGATCCACATCGGCCAATAACACTTTATATCCCTTGGCACCAAGAACTGCCGAAAGATTAACTGCGGTGGTAGTTTTGCCTACTCCGCCCTTTTGATTAACAATTGCTACAGTTTTGCCCACTTTTTTGCCTCTTTTCAGATTTTTTAGCATTTTTTGCAGCTAACGAACAAAATTATATCACAACTTATACTTAAATCAAGAAAATAATAGGATTGTAATGATGTTTCACGTGAAACATCATCAATTTTCAGACACCTCCCATCCTTTTGCTTAACGCTTTTTAGCTAAAAAGCCGACAAAAAACACGAAAGAGCCTCGAAAGGCTCTTTTTCTTGTTCGACAGCAGCATTGAAGCGGACGTTCTCTTTTTAGTCTACAACGGCTTTTTGCTTATAATCCCCGATGCTCTGGGGTATTTTGCCGGAGCAGGGGCGGAATGTTCTATCAAAATGAGGTTTCTTTCACCTGCAAGGGGCAAGTTAAGGTTTTTAATCTCTTTCAGACTTCCTCCCAAAATACGGATTGCGGTATTTGCTTCTCCCAGCTCCGCTTTTGCATTTGCGCCTTTCATGGCGACAAAGTGCCCACCCGGGCGCACAAAGGGCAGACAGTATTCCGTCAGGCGATTCAGGGGCGCGACAGCCCTTGCCACAGCTAAATCGTATTTTTCACGATAACAGGCATTCCCGGCGGCCTCTTCCGCCCGTGCGTGAACAATTTGAGCCTTGAGACCCAATTGTTCAAGGGAGGATTCTATAAAAGTCAGTTTCTTTTTTGTGGAATCTAAAAGTGTTACGGATAAATCCGGCCGGGCAATAAACACCGCCACGCCGGGGAAGCCCCCTCCGGTGCCGACATCTATGAGTTTACCTCCCTGCGGCGGGTCAATAACCGAAAAAAGAGAAAGGCTGTCTACCCAATGTTTATACAGCACTTCCTCGATTTCGGTAACCGCAGTGAGGTTTAACGACTTGTTTACCTCTAAAAGCAGCTTTGTGTAGTCCTTTATCCGTTCTAAAGACAAGGCATCCAACTGCAGACCGAAGTTTTCAGCGTATTCTTTTAGCAGTTCAGTGTCAATTATCGGCATTTTTTCCTTCCTTTTCAAGCCAAATGAGCAAAACCGTAATATCCGCCGGACTGACGCCGGAAATTCTTGAGGCCTGCCCCACATTGGCAGGTCTTATTTTCTGAAGTTTTTCTCTGGCTTCCCGTCTCAGACCGGATATCAGGCTATAATCCAGGTTCTCGCTCAGGGTTTTTATTTCCAGCCTCCGCATTTCATCAATTTGTGCCTGCTGCCGTTTTATATAACCCTCGTATTTTATGTCAATTTCCACCTGTTCACTGACTTCGGGAGAAATATCCGGACGTTGGGGATCAAAGGGAGCTAAACACTCATAATCCACCTGAGGTCTGCGCAGGAGATCCTCAAGGCATATTCCCGTGCTTATCGGAGATGTTTCACGTGAAACAAGCAGGTCATTGAGGGCTTGAGAGGGTCGGATTATAGTTTCCGCCACCCGTTTCCGTTCCGTTTCTATAAGACGCACCTTTTCTTCAAAGGCGGAATAGCGCTCTTCGGAGATTAATCCTAATCGGTAGCCCTCGGGGGTTAATCTTCTGTCAGCATTATCCTGACGCAAAATAAGGCGGTATTCGGAACGGGAGGTCATCATCCTGTAAGGGTCGGAACAGCCTTTTGTTACCAAGTCATCAATAAGCGTGCCTATATAGGAAGACGCGCGGTCAAGAATCAACGGTTCCCGGCCTTTAATCCTTGCCGTAGCATTTATTCCCGCTACAAGCCCTTGGGCCGCCGCCTCTTCATAACCGCTGGAACCGTTAAACTGCCCCGCTCCGAAAAGGCAGGGGAAGTCCTGAAACTCCAGTGTGGGCTTAAGGACAAGAGGATCTACACAGTCATACTCTATAGCATAGCCTATACGCATAACCCTGCAGTTTTCAAGGCCGGGCACTGTGCGCAAAAACTCCAACTGAACTTCCTCAGGCAGAGATGAGGACAGTCCCTGCAAATATAACTCCTCTGTATTCTCTCCGCAGGGCTCAATAAACACCTGATGGCGCTCTTTATCCGCAAAACGGACAATTTTATCTTCAAAACTTGGGCAATAACGCGGGCCAACCCCGTCTATAAGTCCGCTGTAAAGTGGGGAGCGGTGGAGATTCTTCTTTACAACTTCTTTTGTTCGCTCATTGGTATATGTGATATAACATAAAGCATTATTCTTTATCGGAATATCTTTTTCGAAAGAAAAGCGGGCAACCTTTTCGTCACCCTCCTGCGGTTCAGTCTTGGAAGTATCTATACTGAGCCGGTTTACTCTGCAAGGCGTTCCCGTTTTAAAGCGGCGCATGGGAAGGCCCAACTCCCGCAGGGAATCCGCCAAGTCATTTGCCGGGAACATTCCGTCAGGCCCGCTTGCGTAACTGACATCGCCCACATGAACTTTGCCCGCCAAAAAAGTACCTGTGGCAAGAATAACGCAGCGTGCGGTATAAAGGGTTTTAAGGCGGGTGGTAAGCCGCCACAGACCGTCCTCGGTTCGGCTGATACCGGTAATTTCGGCCTGAATCAGATCCAGATTCTCCTGAGTTTCAAGCCGATGCTTCATATCCGCCGTATAAGCTCTGCGGTCAATCTGCGCCCGGGGGCTGTGCACAGCCGGGCCTTTGCCCAGGTTCAGCATTCTGCTTTGCAGAGTGTTTTTATCAGCAGCTTTTGCCATTTCTCCGCCCAGAGCATCAATCTCCCTGACAAGATGACCCTTTGAAGTGCCGCCGATTGACGGATTGCAGGCTATGTTGCCCACCCAGTCCAAGTTGATTGTGAAAATAACGGTTTTGCAACCCAAACGGGCTCCGGCAAGCCCCGCCTCAATACCGGCATGGCCTGCACCCACCACAACAATATCATAATTGTTTGCCGAATAATCCATTCTTCTACTTCCCTACACAAAAAGAGCTGAATATCTCGTCCACCACCGCAGACATTGCTTTTTCTCCGGTAAGTTCCAACAAACAGTCAGCCGCTTCTTCACAAGAAATCTGCACGGCATCCAATGTTAATCCGTTCTCAAGTCCTGAAATTGCTTCATCTGTCAAAGTCACGGCATTTACACAACAGTTACGCTGCCTGGCATTGGCAAGCATTGCCGAAGACGGGTCGAACCCGTCAACACCTAAGGCCCTAGATACCGCCTCGGCCAGGGTTTCAACACCCTCACCCCGTGAAGCGGATATTTCTACCACTTCACCGGTAATACCGGCTATATACTCTTTATCAAGGGTGCGGGGAAGGTCGGTTTTGTTGATTATCGCAATAGAGGGTTTGCCCGCACAGGCTTCCAATAAAATTTTGTCCTCCGCCGTCAATACATCCGAGCCGTCAAAAACCGCCAGCACAAGGTCCGCATTTTTTATCTTCTTTAATGCCAGCTCAACGCCTATGCCCTCCACGGGGTCGTCCGTCTCACGCAGTCCGGCGGTATCCGCAAGGCGAAGGGTTAAACCGCCAAGGGTTATTGTTTCTTCTATGACATCCCTTGTGGTACCCGGGTACTCGGTTACAATTGACCGTTCATAACCTGTGAGCAGGTTCATAAGCGTTGATTTGCCTACATTAGGGCGTCCGGCTATTACGGTTTTTGCCCCTCGGGTTATTACCTGCCCCGCATCAAATGTTTCCAACAGTTTTTTCAGCCGTTCACTTACGCCCCGCAAGATGCTCAGAAGTTCCTCATCGGCTATCTGCTCCACCTCGTCATCGGGGAAGTCTATCTTTGCGGAAATTCCGGCAACCGCCTTTATTAACAAAGAGGTTTCTTCTTTGATTTTTTTTGCCAGATTTCCTTCAAGGGCGCTCAAAGCCGCACGCACCGCCTGTTCACCCTGGGCTTCCACCAAAGACATAACCGCCTCCGCACGGTCGAGGCTGAGTTTTCCGTTCAAAAAAGCACGTTTGGTAAACTCTCCGGCTTCGGCAGGCTGTGCGCCGGCCTCCAGCACGGTTTGGAGCACCTTGCCGGTCACATAAAGGCCGCCGTGGCAATAAATCTCCGCCGTGTCTTCCCCGGTATAACTGTGAGGAGCACGAAAAACGAGGCAAACAGCCTCGTCAACCGTTTCCACCCCTTTGACTACCTTGCCGAAGTGGGCACGGTAGCCGGGGGATTCTATTAACTTGGCTGCGCTCGCAGCGCTGAACACCTTATCCGCAATTTGCAGAGCATTAGGCCCGGACAAGCGAACAATACCTATTCCACCGGGCGCTTGCGCAGTGGCAATTGCGGCTATTGTTCGGGAGTCGCTCATTTTTTTACCTCCGAAATTTAAAGTTTTAAGGGTTGGTTCTCACCCTCCAGCCGCAAGGCTATACGGTTAAACGCCAAAGCGGCAGCAGTGTCGGCGGGGAACGGTAAACCTTTTGTTGCACAGGAAGCAATTTCCTCGTCTTCAGGCACAACGCCTATGAGTTGTGCCCCGACAGCGTCTATTACCTCATCAATGTTAAGAAGCTTATCTTTAACAACCGACTTTTTGATAAAGCGGTTAATAATAAGCCTCGGTTCGGTTATCCCCAAATCAATCATTTCGTCTGTTGCAACGGCGCTCCCCCGCACACAAACCTCGTCGGGGGTTGCTACAATAATCCCTGAATCCGCCGTACCTGCGGCAAGCCGAAAACCGCCGGAAATGCCGGCAGGGGAGTCGGTAAGAATATAATCAAAATGTTCGTTAAAAGTTTTCAGCAACTCCCTGAAGTTTTCTCTGGTATACATAATATTATAGTTCATCGGAGCGGCAAGCAATACGGGCCCGAATTCTGTTTGCACTATAGCTTGTTCCGGTTTGCAACGGTATAAAATAAGGTCGCCCCAGTTAAAAACGACCTTTTCCCGCACGCCCAACATAAGGTCCAAACTTTTTAGGCCGATATCACAGTCAATCGCCAAAACCTTTTTACCAAGGGCAGACAAGGCAGTTGACAAACCCGCTGTAACAGTGGATTTACCTACACCGCCCTTACCGGAAGCGATAACTATTTTTTTTGCCATTCCGCCTTCCCCTTTCTATGGACAATCAGCCAAGCAAAATATTTTCACGCTGAGGAACTTGAAGCTTTTCAGTATTTGAAAAATAGTAGTCATAAATATCGGCAGCCACTTTACTGAGCCTTGCTCCGCTCGGGAAGCCTTCAGCTATAATTGCTACGGCTAACTCGGGAGCTTCGCCCGGCGCATAACTGATAAGTATACCGTTATTAATTTGCCTGAAACTGCCGTTAATTTCTCTGACAACCTGAGATGTTCCCGTTTTGGATGCCGCCTTAACCGGCAAGTTGGCAAAAGCGGCACGGCTGTAACCTTCGGTACCTACAAGCAGCATCCCTTCTTTGACTATGTCCATGGTGGACTTGCTTATCCCGGTCTCCCACTTAACTACGGTAGTTTTTTCCAGATATGTCTCGCTGTAGTCCGCACTGCGTACACTTTTAACAAAGTGGGGCTGATAAAGTGTACCTCCGTTTGCTATAGTTGCGCAATAGTTTGTCAGCTGTAAAGGGGTGCAAAGGTTGTTTGCCTGGCCGATTGCCGACTGAATTGTAAACCCGTCCTGCCAGACCTGATTTTTTGAGGCCCGGTATTCAGGGCTGTCCAGATTACCGGCCGCCTCATTGAGTTCCACTCCGGTTTTTTGTCCGAAGCCAAGCATTGTGCGGTATTGATTTAGTAATGTAATACCAAGCTGTCTGCCTAAATCATAGAAAAACACGTTGCAGGAATCTTTTATCGCATAGACAACATTCAGATTGCGGTTTCGGTGATATTGCTCGCATTTAAAATTTCTGCCCGCATAATTGTAAACTCCGCTACAGTACTTTGTTGAGTTCTTTGTTATTAGTCCCTCCTCCAATCCTGCAATGGCTACGGAGGGCTTCATGGTGGAACCGACTTCATATGTGCTGAGCAAGGCACGGTTCCACAAAGGGGCGGCAGGGGCGGTAGAAAGTTGCTTATAGTTTTTGTTATAAGTTGAAATATCATAAGTCGGGTAGGAGGCGGAAGCAAGAATTTCTCCTGTTCTGCAGTTCATAACCACCACTGCACCCGCCGAGGGGACCGGCGTCTTTTCAGCCTTAAGTGCTCTTTCCAGGGATTCCTGTGTCAGGATTTGAAGGTCCTTGTCTATGGTAAGGATAACCGTTCTTCCGGGCTCCGGCGGACGGACGATTTCCGTTTCAACCTTGCCGTCACGGGCAAGTATAACTTTTTTTGCACCGTCGGTTCCCCGCAGTTCTTCTTCCATTGCGCTTTCAATACCGTTTTTGCCGATAACATCATTTATTTTATAACCCTTGTCTTTACGCTGCTTATATTCCTCGGCATTTATAGCGCCGGTCATACCCAAAATATGGGGAGCAATAGTCCCGTCCGTATAAACCCGATAGGGAACTATCTCAACTTCCACACCTTTATAGAAGGCACTGTTTTCTTTTATGTAGGCGACAAGATCTCCCGGAACATCTTCAGCAAAGGTATAAGGATTGCTGATTGAAAAAACCTGCCTTTTCATCTCATAGCATACGGATGCTATTTTTCGTGCCTGAACGGGGTCATAGCCTTCAAGGTGATACCTCTCCGCAAGTGCATCCATACAGTTTTGCGCCGTGGCATAGTCATTAAGGTTGAGCATATCGCGGCTCTTCATCTGAGCGATTTCACTCTCTCTTTTTTCCGCAAAAACAATCTTCCCCTCCTCGTCAAACTCAAGGGGAAGATTGTCAAACCAGGGGATCTGCCGGGAATCAAACAGTGTTATCAGAGAGTCAATAATTTTTACCCTTTCGTCCATAGAGGAGGCGGGAGGAAAAAGAGCACTTTCAAAAACGACGGAATTCCCTTGCCGGTTTGTAACCAAGGGGAAGCCGTTGCGGTCTAAAATTTCACCTCGAGCCGCTCTTATGGAAACAGTTTTTTCCACAGCAGAATTAACCTTTGAGGCAAACGCCTCGCCTTCAACAAGTTGAAGTTTAACCAGTTGGCCGGCAAAAGCTGAAAAAACGGCAACCACGGCAAGCCATGTTAATATTTCTCTTATGTTTTTCTTTTTTTCTCTCATATAATCACTTTATGCCAAAGCTTTAAATAAGCTTGTTCTTTATAACCCGAACCGCATAAAAGCATAACGGTAAAAATAACAGAGTATAAGCGAAAGAAGGCAGATAGAAAGTCAGGTAAGCCATACCCGCCCCCCCATAGCCGTTAAACACATAGGTGATAAGCCAGTTGAGGGTTACAACGGCAAAACTCGATGTAACGGTAAGAAGCAGAGCCGTCATAATATTATTGCGCATAACCGTAGCTATAAGAGCGCCGCTTAAAAAGCCCGCACTCATAAGTAAAAAAGCATAGTACCCGTGGGGAGCGGCGGAAAAAGCGTCCCAAATTAGACCGGCACCCAGCCCGAAAAAAAGACCGGGCACATCCCTTTCATGCATCCCTAAGCACACTGTAAGAGGAATAAGAGGAAAAGCTCTTACTCCAAAAGGTTCGGGCAAAAAGCCCTTGGTGTTTTGAATTACGGCAGTCGCCAACAAAAGCAGTGCAAAAACGGCACGGCGAATGTATATCCGTTTATTATCAGCACTCAACGCCATCATTGACCCTGCCCTTCATCAGAGCCGACCTGTCCCTCAAAGGAAGTAATAATAAACACGTCCTGCAGCTGAGTAGGATCCACACCGGGTTTTATAACCGCAAAGGATGAAATGTCGGTAATATCATTTGCAATTTCGTCAACTGTGCCGATTATAAGGTTTCGGGGATAAATTCCGCCGATTCCGGAGGTAACCACCACGGAACCGGGCACAATGGCAGTTGTTCTTTCCAAACCCGGAAGACGGCACAGGCCTTTTTCGGAAAGTTCGGGAGTGGTGGTTACAAAGCCGCTTTCCCGGGTGCTTATTTCAAAAGCACTGACATTGACTGCCGGATTGAGCAGAGTACTGACTTTGCACTGAGTGGGCATGACAGAGGTAACGACGCCCACTAAGTATTTGCCGTAAATAACCGGGTCATCAACACTTATACCGTGTATGGAACCCCTACCGGCGGTAAAACCGAAAAACTTGTCCCCCGGATCCCTGGCAATTACCGGAGCAGCGGCAAATTTAAAAGAGGGATTTTCTTCTTTCACATCCAAAAACTTCTCGTAAAGGGTAAGCTTGTTTTTTGACTGCTCGTAATCCACCAGTTCATCGGTAAGTCGGGCAATCTCCTTTTTGAGTTCCTCATTTTCTTCACTGAGTACGGCGGAGGATTTAAAGTATACGGAAAAATCGGACAGGCCATCCGCCATATATGAGGAAAACCTCTGCAAGGGACCGAAAATCAGCCCTGCCGCAGAGGTTTGCGGTGCCGAATTATTGTTTAAGAGAGCAGCCGTTACCGCGCCCGCCAAAAGCGCCGCAGTGAGCCCCAAAAAAATCTTAAACCCGATGCTTTTAAAAAAACGGAACATTCAAATTTCCCTTATCTGAAATTACGGCAAAATACGTTTGTTTAACTATATCCCTTTGTACCGAGTTTGTTAAGAACATCGCTTTCCAGACATATTCCGGTTCCGTCAACTACACAGTCCAGAGGCTTTTCCGCTATAAGAACGGGGATTTTGGTTTCAGCAGAAATCAGTTTATCTATCCCGCGAAGCAGAGCTCCGCCGCCGGTAAGCATAATCCCTTTGTCTATAATGTCAGCCGCCAATTCGGGAGGAGTTTTTTCCAACGTGGCGCGAATGGCGTCTAAAATCTGATTAACCGGGTCGGAAAGCGCCTCACGAATTTCTTCCGAAGACACCTCTATGTTTTTGGGCAGACCGTCCATGAGGTTGCGTCCCTTAATATTCATGGCGCCCTCCCCCTCATAAGGATAAGCGGAACCGATCGTAATCTTAATATCTTCCGCAGTTCTCTCACCGATAAGAAGGTTATATTTTTTCTTTATATAGGCAATTATGGCCTCATCAAAGTTGTCTCCCGCAAAACGCACTGAACGGGAGGTAACCACGTCGCCGAGGGAGATTACCGCCACTTCAGAGGTGCCGCCGCCTATATCCACCACCATACTGCCGATAGCCTCACTCACGGCAAGCCCCGCACCTATGGCGGCCGCCATAGGTTCTTCAATAAGGCTTACATACTTGGCACCTGCACTTTTTGCGGCATCGTAAACCGCCCGGCGTTCGACTTCCGTAACACCGGAAGGAATACAAATCATCACACGGGTACGCATAAAAGGCGAACTGCTGCTGGCCCGCTTAATAAAAGCCTTAAGCATATCCGATGTAATTTCAAAGTCCGCAATTACACCGTCTTTCAACGGGCGTACTGCAGTGATGGAACCGGGAGTTCTGCCTATCATCTCTTTGGCTTCCGCCCCCACGGCAACAACCTTGGGCGGGTTGGAGCGTTGGTCAACGGCCACTACTGAAGGCTCTCTGGATACAATACCTTTACCCTTAATAAACACCAGTGTGTTGGCGGTACCCAAGTCAATACCTACATCCTGAGAAAACAACATTAATTTATACCCCTTTCAAGAACTTTACTTGAAAATTATTGATTCTATAATCTTATCCGCTTCAGCAACATCGGTATCTTTGCCCGTTGTTACGGAATAGAAAGAAAACACCGTACCGTTCTTCTCAAATATTCTGAAAACAATCCGGCCCTCATCGCCTTTTACCACTGTAAAAAGTGTTGCTTCTTCGCCGCAAACCGTGGCTTCGGCAGTTTCCGCAGTACCGCCTTCTCTCTCCATCAGTTCCACTACCTGTTCGGCGGAAGCTAAAGCATCTTCGATAGTTTTGCCCTCCATAGTTACAAGAGTCAGCTCCACATCGCCTTTTTTATTTTTTAAACGCAATGTGTTTGCGCCGCCTGATTGGGTCCAACCCCTTGGAAGTGTTAAAGAATAGTCCGGAGTGTTTACGGTCTTACCGCTGACATAAAAATCAGGCATGGCTATTCGCTGAGTTTCATTTTCTCCGTCAAGGCCGGTGGCCATAATTATAATGTTGCCGGCATCGTCGGTCATGGTTTCGCCTTTTTCGTCCGTGGCAAGGATTCGGGTTTTGCCCTGGTCATCCACAATGGTAATACCTTGTTTTTTACATGCGGCAAAAAGAAAGATCAGGGCAACAAACAGCAAAATAACAGCGCTGATTTTTAACCTCAAGCTTATCCCTTCCTTTCCCTTTTTTGTCGAGAGAAAACTACCGTTCAGTATAGCATTTGCATCCGCTTGTGTCAAACAACGGACTGTGAAAAATTCGTTAACTTTTTTCGGAATTTTCCCTATGACCTTACGGGGCCGAATTTGCATTCTATTCGGAGCAGTTCAAGAAGGCGCAATGCAATTTTAACCTAACTGTTCAGAGCGGCAAAACTTTTTTTGTTATTGCGGTAGAGATTTTTGAATACCGCATAGTTTTTATCATAAACCTCTTTATATTCCGGGTTCGGTTCAAAGGTGCGTACTACGGGCACCAACTTACCCGCTTCGCAGATGCTTTCCGCCAGACCGAGGCCCACGGCCACAACCACCGCCGCCCCCACGGCACCGGCATTCTGGGGACTGTCCACCGTTTCCACCGTCCTGCCGGTGCAGTCCGCCAAAATCTGACAGGTAACGGGGGACAAGGCCCCGCCGCCCACAAAGCGCAGCACGGAGGAGGTTTGTATCTTTTTATCCTGAGTTTCCAAAAACCAGCGCAGATGGAAGCAAACGCCCTCCAAGACCGCACGGATAAGTTCGGTTTTGCCCGTTTCCAGACTGATGTTGAAGAACATGCCGCGGGCGTTGGGGTCTTCAAAGGGACAGCGGTTGCCGTGCAGCCAGGGGGTGAACAAAACTCCGCCGCTTCCGGGCGGTATTGTATCGACAACCTCGGTCATATAGTCGTAAAGGCTGGTATAGACCGTTTCTTTTGAAGCGGTGACATCCATTTTTTCGATATAAATCTCAATTTCGTCCAGAGCCAAATGGTCTTTGACCCATTCCAGACATTTGCCCGCCGTTTCCAGCTCGGCAAAATAATTGAATTTGCCCTTTTGTGCGCCTACAATGGCGGCAATCATGGCGGTAGTGTCCACGACGCTCTTATCCGTCACGGTAGACACCCAGCCGGAGGTGCCGGAATACACATGGGTATCCCCCAAATGAACGGAACCGGCGCCCACGCCTATCAAAGAGGCGTCGCCGCCGCCGCCGAATACGGCGGTGCCGGGCTTAAGTCCGAGTTCTTCAGCGGCCTCGGGCAGCAAAACACCCGCTTTGTCGGTAGAGTCGATGATTTCAGGCAGATGCTCCATATTTACACCGTGCAGTTTGCAAACGGTGCCGCTCCAGCCTTCCCTGCCTTTGCGTATATCATACAAAAGGGTAGCGAAAGCGGAGTCACGGGTGGCAACAAATTCACCCGTCATTTTACAGATAATATAATCTTTTACATCCAGCCATTTATAAACTTTTTTAAAGACTTCCGGCTCATTGTTTTCTACCCACTTGTACTTCCAGACAGGGTCCTTTACACTTGCCGCCACGGCTCCGGTGGCGATTAAAGACCTGATTAATTTATAGGCATTCATACCGGCTATCTTTACAGGGCCGCCCATACCTTTTTTGAGTTCTTCCCTGGCTCTCTGGTCCATGTAACTCATGGCGTCCCGCAGAGGTTCCCCGTTTTTATCCGTTAAAACCAAACCCTGCATTTGAGAGCAGAAAGAAATTCCGGATATCTCCGCCGGGTCAACATCCGCCTGCTCCAAAATCTTCCGGGTAGTCAGGCAAACGGCGCTCCACCACTCCTCCGGCTTTTGCTCGGCCCCCCCGTCCGGGAACAGATAGAGTCCGTAGCCTTCCATTGCGGAGGCTGCAAGTTTAACGGTAGTACCGATTTCAAACAAACATGTTTTGACCCCCGTGGTACCGATGTCATAGGTGATTACTAAAACATCTTTCTTCATTTTTTACCTCCGGCATAATGCTCAACATACTACAATCAAAAAGTCAATTCGCCGTCAGGCAATCGCAACAACCACCTTGCAAATTGCCCCGCCGCTTATATTACATCATGCATAAGTATATGTTAATATTATAAAATTTTCAATATTATGTAAATATAACACCGGTCAAACTTTCATCTCGTTAATACTTTTTAACCCTCTTTTCTTCAACGTTCAAGGGACTATTCGGTTTTTAGGCTCTATATCCTTTCACTTTTAACGGGACGTATTGACATTATATCGGTATACCGATATAATATTTGCGCAAGGAGGAGATTGAGATGACGGTTCCGGAATTGCTTGAAAGTAAGAACATGACGCTTTATAAGTTGTCAAAAAACAGCGGTATTCCCTATACCACGGTTAACGATATCTACCACGGGAGAACAAGCTTGGATAAGTGTTCGGCGGAAACGGTTTATAAGTTATCCAAAGAACTCGGCTTGAGTATGGAAGAACTCCTTGAGCCTTACCTCAGGGAGCGAATCGGTTTTGAACTTTACAAAAGCAGCGTTTGCCATCGGTTGAAAGAATTAGGCGATATCAACTTTATAATTGAAACCCTTCAGAAAGACGACATCGGCAAGTTTTTTAAACGAAAATGGTATCCCGAAAGCCTCTATTTACTTGCGATGCTTGATTATGTAAGCAGAGAGAACAGTGTTCCCCTATGTACAAAATATGAAGCGTTGCGCAGCGTTAAGTTGAAAGACACAATTTACCCTGCCGGTGTGCTTACAACGGCTTTGGTAAACAGTAATGATAACGCCAAAAGGGACGCATCGGCTGAATCCATTCCGGAATTTTTACGCCATAACATTGTTGAAAGTGAGGTTAGAAATGTCATCTGATACAGCAAACTCATTCAATAAAGATAATTTGGATACTTATTTAAAAGAACTGGCAAAACTTTTTCGAAAGCAAAACGGCAGGGGAGCAACGGCGGAAGTTGTGGAGTTTCAGCGGGAGCATCCGCACACGGTTAAGGAATCAAATGTAGACCGTATTTTGCATATGCTGATGCCCAACAAGATCGAAGACGATGTTGATAGTAGCGAAAACTCCTAACCCGAAAATATAAACATCAACAAAAGAAAAAATTATAATCCCGGTGTTATGCAACCGTAGAACATAATACCGGATAAACTCATCTTAAAACATAAAAGGGGGAGCGCTTTCGCGCTCCCCGCAAAGGTTATGGTATATTCTTAATAGATCACATCAAAGATTTGGTAATGCATTATAAGAACCTGCCAGCCTGCTGCAGGAATAAACAAAACTTTACCGCTCATTGTTATTTTGTTGTAGAGAACATGATCCACACTCTTGACATGAAGCGTCTTGGGGTCATAAATCAGCGTAGCCGTGCAGTTGTAATACTCCATATCATACTTATGATCTTTAATAACTTTGCTATACTTTGCAAGTTCGGGGTCAATGTCGCTCTTGGAAAGGGGCATGAACATTCCGCCGGTTTTGCTGGGCGCACTGTTACCGTGATGGGGTCTGTGATGTTCCGGGTTTTTCTCGGGTTTCAGGGTAATAACAATCTTATAGTCGCCGTTGGGCAATTCCTTACAGTCGGCAGACTTAATGGCATTAACATCCGTGAGCATGCAGCCCTTCGGGGCGTCTCTTATAGGCCAAGCCCACATATTTTCGCCCTTGCCTTGTGAATGGGGTTTATTTCTGGCTTTTTCTTCTGTCGTCATATAATTGCCGACAATATTAAGCAGAGCGTCGATAACTTTTCCACCCCCGGAAATATCTCTGTATTCCGGTCCGCCGGGAAGTTCCTGGAACTCGGCTCTTTTGAACCCGGGCTTGTCTTCTATTTTGGCCTTATTCATCACTGCAGTATAGGCGGCAAGAATTTCCGCATTGCCTTTGGGAAGACCTGCCGGAACGATGATAGCTTCAGTCGTGCTCTCGGGCTCAACAGCCGTGGTAGTTTCGCCTTCGGAGGTCGTTTCATCCGGATTGGTCGTCCCTCCGTCACCGGAAGTAGTTTCATCTGAGCCAAGTGTGGTCTCCTGCAAAGTCGTGGTGGTTTCGTTTTCTCCTCTTTTGCCGCAGGCAGCTAAGGAAAGCACCATTGTCAGGGCAAGAAGAATTGCCAACATTTTGCCGAATTTACTTTTCATATTTTTCCCCTTTCAAAAAAAACTGATATATGTGCCACTTAAGCACAAGCATAAGCACAAGCAAAAGTATACAACGACTTTTGCACGATTTCAACCTTTGTTTGTTCTGCAATCAAAATAAAAAGGCTCGGGGGCGCTCCTGCGCCCCCACACAAAATTTATTTCAACAAAATCAATAGGCAAAATCCCATATTTTCAAAGTGTTCACAAGAACAGCTGAACCCACAACGCTCATTCCGGTAACTTTTGTCGGCTCATTTATACTAATTTTCACAGACATATACTGATTCAGTGTAACGATTCGATTGGTTTTCGGATTATACTCAAGCTCTGCTGTACAATTATAGTACCTTAGTTCATATGAAGCATCTTTAACAGCCCAATTCACATTGCTGTTCTCAATCAATGTGGAATCAATTTCCGAACGGGCAAGAGGGCTGAACATCTTGCCGGTGTTGCTAGGCGCTTGCCCGGTTTTCTCATTATATGGTTCCGGGTTAATCTCATCCTTGAGAACAATACTGAGCCTATAATTGCCATTGGGAAGCGCAACACAAGACGCTGTTTTTATCGCACCTGTATCTGTTAAAAGACAACCCTTGGGCGCTTTGTAAACAGGGAACCACCTTGTATCGTCACCCTTGTTATGTTGTTCCACTACCGCCTTGTCTTCTTCTTTCATAAAAAATCCGGCCAGACTTAACATAACGTTCACAAGCGTTTTTCCCTTTTGGAACTCTCTTTGATCCTTGGGAAGAGCCTGAAATTCCTTTTTCTTAAAAGCAGGTTTTTCAGCCTTCGCTTTATTCATTACTTCGGTATAAGCGGCAAGAATTTGAGCATTGCCTTCGGGCTTGCCGGGCACAACCGGAGCGTCTGTTGCGCCGCCGTCCGCAGTGGTGCCGTCTTCAGAGGTTGTTCCGTCTTCGGCGGTGGTGCCGTCTGTGGTAGTTTCATCTGCGGGGGAGCCGTCCGTGGCGGTTTCATCAGGATCAACATCGCTGCCCTGGACAGTGGTTTCCGTAGTGGTGGTTTCCTTGTTATCTTTGCCGCAGGCTCCGAGGGAGAGTACGATTGCAAGAGCCATAATAAGCGCCAAAAAACGGGTGAGCTTTTTCTTCATAAAAAATACTCCTTTTTCATTTTTTTGCGGGCAGATTCCTTCACCTGTCCTAATCATCGCAATTATATATCGCTCTGAACTTATTTGTCAACTCATCCCGGAGGGTGTGGATAAGCTTCATTTTTTATGCTATACTACTGCCGTTTTTACAGTAAGATTTTCTAACCGGATGTGCAGAGCAAAATGTCCCGTTTGTTCAACGGTTAATCGGAATATCGGCCACTATTGCAAATGCAGTAGCAGTAATACTACAAGGTTTAAGGGGATTGATATGGCGGAAATCAGCTTTGTTTCATGGAATGTTAACGGAATAAGAGCCGCTGTAAAAAAGGGGTTTGAAGATGCCTTCAACGACTTTGATGCGGACTTTTTTTGCCTGCAGGAAACCAAGGTGCAAGCCGGGCAAATAGAGCTTGACTTGCCCGGCTATAACCAATACTGGCACTACGCTTTGCGCAAGGGTTATTCAGGTACGGCCGTGTTTGCAAAAAAAAACCTCTGGATGTAAAATACGGAATAGGCGATTCCGACTTTGACGATGAGGGGAGAACCGTCACCCTGGAATATCCCGGTTTTTATTTGGTTAATATTTACACGCCAAATGCCAGGGACGGGCTTGTAAGACTTGATTACCGTATGGCCTGGGAGGACAGTTTCCGCAGTTATGTCGGCGGTCTGGATAAAGAAAAACCCGTGGTTTTTTGCGGGGACTTGAATGTGGCTCACAAAGAAATCGACTTGAAGAACCCCAAATCCAACAGGAAAAATCCGGGTTTTACCGATGAGGAGAGGGGCAAGTTCGGGGAACTTTTAGATGCCGGTTTTACGGATACTTTCCGCCACTTTTATCCCGACCTTGAAGACGCCTATACCTGGTGGTCCTACCGTTTTAATGCACGGGCAAACAATGCGGGGTGGAGAATCGACTATTTTCTTGTTTCCGATCGGCTCAAAGGCAACTTGTTGCAAGCGGGTATCAGGGATGATATATTCGGTTCGGACCACTGCCCCGTCACCCTGACTTTGGAACTCTGAGGTGAATTTAACGGATGAAAAAACGAAAATTTCTTATTCCCGTTCTTTTGATACTTGCGGTAATGTCGGTCTGCTTGGCGGTTTTCGGCCCCCGGCTTATAAAACATCGGGCGGACGATAATAACCACAACGGTACGGTCGAACATTTTTCCCTAAAAAATTCCCGTTACACCCCTGCGCTGACCTTAACGGATATGCCGGAGTTTCCGCCTCTACTGACGGATATTCCGAATATTTTTTACACCGTAAACCCCAAAAACGGGGATGTGTCTTTTTTTGAATATTCTCCGACGGGGCTTAATCCCTACGGCGGGGAAGTTTTTTCCGTTGAAAAAACCGTTACTTGCAGCCATCAGGATATACCGGTAACCCTTTCATACATAGAAAAGGACGGAAAAGTTGCGGGTTACGGACTGTATACTTCCGATTTAACGGGCACACCCGGCAGGATATACCCCTATGCCCTTTTTAAGCTCACCGCTCTCCCCCCGGGTTACGGTAAGCAGGGAGCATTGCTTCTAATCGACTTTGATAAAAAGGACTTCTGGCAAAATGATCGGCTGTACACCGAGGCGTTTATAATCGGGCTTAAAGGTTCCTCTTTAAAAACTCAACGCTTCACCACCAATAACTCCCGTACGGTGGACGAAACGGGCGCTTTCCGTTCCGATTGGACACTTTTTACCGACTACTTTTTAAAAAGCACGGGCAGCACCGGGTATTTTTTGTCCTCCCGGGACTATAATCTTGACCAAAAGGGTCTGGTCGCGGATATTCTTTCCCCCTCCGACTTAAAGCCTCCACGAGTGGTTACCGGCATTCTGGGGCTTTGGGCAGGTGTAACGCCCGAGGGACTGACTTACCTCAGACCGTCCTCCACAGGATTTGACCTGTATGTTTTTGCCGACAAAAAAGAGAGGCTTGTCAAGAGTTTTGACGGGGATTATAGGGCGGATTATCTGACCCAGGGGGATTATGTTCTTAATAAAAAAACGCTTATGCTCACAAACCTTATCACGGGGGAAGAAAAACTGCTTAAAAACATCGACATAAGCGGAGCCGCTTTTTTAAGCGTCAGTCCCGACGGTTCCCGTGCCGTTATCGCCTCCCCCGGAGGGGGAGAAAACCCCGGCAAGACAAAACAGTCTTTGATTTTTTATAACCTTGAAGATGAAAGCTTTAAAAGCTTCGCCGAACCCCTTCTTTTTTCCGTATCCAACCCCAATTTCGGTTGGGCGCAAAACAAAACCCTGTTCCATCTTCGTCCCGCAAGGGACGACGGCACAGGGCTGGCTTATTGTTTTATTGATTTGAGCGCACTTGACAGTTAAGGCTGAGCGTGCGGCATTTTCAGATGTTTTCTTCCCTGAAATCTATGACAATCTCTTTATGATTTACCTCGACCTTGCGGTATTTAACCCCGGACGCATCGAACATTCTTTTTGAGGCCATTACCGACGGTGTGTTTGCATATTTGTCCGAAAGGTAAAGCACTTCGCGAATGCCGCTTTGAATGATGGCTTTGGCACATTCATTACAGGGAAAGAGAGCCGCATAAATCTTGCACCCGCTCAAACTGCCCGTATTATGGTTAAGTATGGCATTGAGTTCCGCATGGCAGACATAGGGATACTTTGTGTCCACATCGTCGCCCTCCCTCTCCCAGGGGAATTCGTCATCACTGCAGCCGATAGGCATCCCGTTGTAGCCCACGGACATTATCTTATTGTCTTTGCTCACTATACAGGCGCCCACTTGCGTATTGGGGTCCTTGCTCCTGTGGGCGGAAAGCAGAGCAATTCCCATAAAATATTCATCCCAGGATATATAGTTTTCCCGTTTGGACATAAATTACGCCGTCCTCTCCCGCATCATTTTTCTACTGTCGAAAGGTTAGCATATCCGGCTTGATTTGGCAAGGGAGACGAGGGAAGAAGAATGTTTTTTCAGAATATTTTCCCCTTATTACATTACACTGTGTTATACTATGCCCCGTAATTGTTCTATTATCCTGCCGCTTGCGGCAAATTACCGATAAGAGGTTTTAACAATGAGTTTTTTGAAAAAGATTTTCGGAGATTACTCAACAAAAGAAATAAAAAGAATACTGCCCCTGAGGGACAAAACTCTTGCTCTGGAAGAAACCTGCTCAAAGCTCAGCGATGATGAGCTGAGGGCCAAAACCCCGGAGTTCAGGGAGCGCCTTGCAAAAGGCGAAACCCTTGACGACATTTTGCCCGAAGCTTTTGCCGTTTGCCGGGAAGCTTCCTGGCGGGTGCTGGGCATGAAGCACTTCCCCGTGCAGGTTGTGGGCGGTATCATTCTTCATCAGGGCAGAATTGCCGAGATGAAAACGGGTGAGGGTAAGACTCTGGTCGCCACTTTGCCCGCTTACCTTAACGGGCTGACCGGTCAGGGCGTACACATTGTTACGGTCAACGACTACCTTGCCCGTCGTGACAGCGAGTGGATGGGTAAGGTGTACCGCTTTTTGGGGCTTACCGTAGGGCTTATCATTCACGAGAAAGAAAATGATGAGCGGCGGGAGGCCTATTTGGCGGACATTACCTACGGTACAAACAACGAAATGGGCTTTGACTATTTGAGGGACAACATGGTGCCCTACAAAGAACAAAAGGTTCAGCGGGGCCATGTATTTGCCATTGTTGACGAGGTGGACTCCATACTTATTGACGAGGCGAGAACCCCTTTGATTATATCAGGTAAAGGGGACCAGTCCACAGAGCTTTACCGCATGGCAAACTCCTTTGCCAGAACTTTGACTATGGCCAAGGTTAAAGAAATTAACGAAAAGGAAAACGCCGAAGATATAGCCCAAGGGGACTATATCGTAGACGAAAAGGCCCGCACGGCCACCCTCGCCAAAAGCGGTGTTGAAAAGGCGGAAGAGTTCTTTAATCTGGAAAACCTCATGGATGCCGAAAACATGACCATACAGCACCATATAAATCAGGCAATCAAGGCTATCGGGGTTATGCAGCGGGATATTGACTACGTGGTTAAAGACGGCGAGGTGCTCATTGTTGACGAGTTCACCGGCCGTATTATGCTCGGGCGCCGCTATAACGAGGGGCTCCATCAGGCTATTGAAGCTAAAGAAGGCGTTGCCGTTGAACACGAAAGCAAAACTCTGGCAACAATAACCTTCCAGAACTATTTCAGGCTTTACAAAAAACTTTCCGGCATGACGGGTACCGCCATGACGGAAAGCGCCGAATTCCAGGAGATATACAAGCTTGACGTGGTTGAAGTCCCCACCAATAAACCGATGATAAGGGAAGATTTGCCGGACGCGGTTTATAAAACGGAAAGGGCTAAATTCAACGCCGTAATAGAACAAATTCAGCAGTGCCACGAAATAGGCCAGCCGGTACTGGTGGGTACGGTATCCATTGAAAAGTCCGAACAGCTCAGCGCTCTGCTGAAAAAACAGGGCATAAAGCATGAGGTGCTCAACGCCAAGTTTAACGACAAAGAGGCGGAAATAGTCGCCCAGGCCGGCAAATTCGGGGCCGTCACCATCGCCACCAACATGGCGGGACGCGGTACGGATATTATGCTCGGAGGCAACTCCGAATATCTTGCCAAAACCGAAATGCGCCGTATGGGTTATTCTGAAGAGTTAATAGCCGAAGCGGACGGTCATGCCGATACGGACGATGAAGAACTTATAAAAGCAAGGGAAGATTTTAACCGCCTAAACGAAAAATACCGTGTCCAAACTGCGGAGGAAAGAGACAAGGTTAGGGAAGCCGGCGGTCTCTTTATAGCGGGTACCGAAAGGCACGAATCCCGCCGTATTGATAATCAACTGCGCGGCCGTGCCGGCAGACAGGGGGACCCGGGGCAAAGCCGTTTTTATCTGTCCCTGGATGACGACCTTATGCGCCTGTTCGGCGGGGAGAGAATGACAAGAGTAATGGAGATGCTAAACGCTCCGGAAGATATGCCTATTGAGAATAAAATAATCACAAATTCCATTGAAAGCGCTCAGAAAAAAATCGAAGGGCGCAACTTTGCCTCCCGTAAAAGCGTGCTGCAATTTGACGATGTAATGAACCGTCAGAGAGAACTTATTTACGGCCAGCGCAACAGAGTTCTGGAAGGGGAAGACCTCAAGCTGTATATCCTCAACATGCTGGAAGATACCGTAAACGACGCGGTGGACTTTTACTGTTCTTCGGCAATTCACTCCGACGAGTGGAACATTGACGGTCTCAGAGAAAAATTTTTGGGCTGGCTATGTTCCGAAAAGGACTTTCTCGGTGATATTGACCGGGAAGAAGTTCGGGAACTGCTCCTTGAGCGGGGACGCACCCTTTATGATGAAAGGGAAAAAGAGTTCGGTCTGGATGAAGACGGATTACCTTTAATGCGTAAGCTTGAAAACTATATACTTTTACACAATGTGGACACCAAGTGGATGGATCACATTGATGCAATGGAAGAACTCAAGAGGGGCATCGGTCTCCGGGCATACGGTCAGCAAGACCCCGTTGTAGCCTACCGGCAGGAAAGCTACGATATGTTTGACGAGATGAGCACCTCTATCCGGGAAGATACGGTGCGTCAGATGCTCACAATACGTATCCGCAGTGAAAAGGATACAAAACGAGAACAGGCGGCGAAAATAACTTCCACCAGCGGAGCTTCCGACGGGAGTGAAAAAGGCAGAACGGTCAAAAAAGGCAAAAAGATAGGCCCCAACCAACCCTGCCCCTGTGGGAGCGGAGAAAAATATAAGCACTGCTGCGGGGATGTAAGAAAGAACTGACATTAAAATAAAATGATTCACTAATTAAGGGAGGAAGAAAAAATGTCAAAAAAGCTCTCACCCGAGCTCAAGCCTTCAACCATGGATTTTGTGGTAAAAGGCATTACCCACTGCTGCAAAACCTTTAAGAAGCGCTCTCCGGGCTCAAAGGTGGAACTTGAAGCCCAAAACCACTTTTCCAGAGAGGTCGGCCAATGGGCGGACTCGGTTACCATGGAAGCTTTTTCTCTGCACCCCCATGCCTTTCTGGGATTCTTTTCCATACCGGTCGTGCTTGCAACAGCAGGTTCCATAGTGTTTTTCTTTAACCGTTTTAACCCGTCAATGCTATTGTCGGTCGTTTCCTTTGCGCTTTTGTTCTTGGCAATGGTAATAACCTTTGCGGAATTTATTTTTTACCGCGAATTTATCGACTTTCTTTTCCCGAAAGCGACTTCATATAACCTCTACGCCGTGCGTAAAGCTGAGGGCGAGGTTAAAAAACGGGTCATCTTCGGCGGCCATGCGGACGCGCCTTGGGAATTTACTTATTTCAGACGGGGAGGGTTGCCGGTTGTTATTCCCGGATTTGTCGGCGCTATCGGCGGGGGAATAGTTTCCACCATAATAATCCTCATTTATATAATCTCAGGTACACCTGCCATTGAAGGTTTTTGGTCCGTTTTTTCTTTCGTCCTCCTCGCTCTTATTCCGTTTTTTCTTATTTTTGCTTTCTTTGTAAACTGGAAAGTTGTCTGCGACGGAGCAAACGATAACCTTTCCGCCTGCTATGCCTCTATGGCAATAATGAAAGAATTGGCTGAAAATGATATCCGCTTTGAAAACACGGAAGTCTGCTGCCTGATAACAGGGTCGGAGGAAGCCGGGTTGCGGGGCGCCAAGGCTTTTTGCAAAAAACACGGCGACAAGCTCAAACAAGCGGATACAATCTTTATCCCCTTTGAAGTTCTGAGGGAAACGCAGCATCTCACCGTCTATAACCGCGACCTGAACGGCACGGTACGCTGCGACAAAGAGCTGATTGACCTCTTGCTTTCGGTAGGCAATAAACTCGACATTCCGCTTAAATGCACCCCCATACCCCTGGGCGCTACGGATGCCGCCGCTTTTGCTCAGGCGGGACTCCGTGCTGCACCGATTGGCGGTTCCGACGACAAACCTCAGCCTTACTATCACACCCGCCTTGACAGCTATGATAATATCAGCCCGGAATGCATAGAGAAAGCTATTCAAATCGGCCTTGAGACCGCTTTCGTCTTCGATGCCGGAGAAAAAGCCTGACAAAATTTACTTTCATCGGAGAAGGCTGTGCAGAAAACCGTAATTGAACCCGGCGGTAAAAACATGCAATACTGGCGGGATATATGGCGCTACCGGGGACTGGCTGCGAATCTGGCCCGTCGGGATATTATTGTACGCTACAAACAGACTTTAATCGGGCCGGGCTGGGCCGTAATTAATCCCCTTGTGCAAATGGTTATTATGAGCTTTATTTTCGGCACAGTTGCAAAGCTGCCATCTGACGGGAACGCTCCCTATCAGGTTATGGTTTATACCGGCCTTATTGCCTGGAACCTTTTTGCCCGAGGGCTGACTGTTGCCTCCTCTACCTTTATTTCCAATGCGGATTTATTAAAAAAAGTGTACTTCCCTCGTCTTATTGCACCTTTAGGACAGTCGGCCGCTCTGCTTGCCGACTGTCTGATTTCTTTAATCATACTTTTTGTACTCATGGGCTTCTACCGCTTTGCTCCGCCGTGGCAAAGGTTGATTTTTTTACCTCTCTTAATATTTCTTACTTTGCTTTTAGGTTTTTCCGCCGGGCTTTTTTTAGCGCCGTCCAACATACGCAATAGGGATTTAAACCAGATAATCCCCTTTTTGCTGCAGGTCGGGCAGTATGTTACTCCGGTTGTGTACTCCTTTGCTTATGTTACTTCAACCATGTCCCGCAAAGCGGCTTTGCTCTATATACTAAACCCCGCCGCCGGGGTCATCAATGCATTTAAGTGGTGTCTCCTCCCGGAAAACAGCTTTCACCTGCCCTCATTTTTAATTTCTCTCATCTGGATAAGTCTTTTGCTTCCCCTCGGCATTCTGCGTTTCCGCAAAGGGGAACGCACTTTTGCCGATTTGGTTTAAAGGGGGATTAAAATGACTGACAGACCGGTTGTTATAAAGGCGGAGGGAATCGGCAAAAGGTATGTAATCAGGCACAAACGGGAGCGGCTCTCAAACTCTAAATTTAAGGAACGCCCGGCAAATGTTTTTAAGCGGGAAAGCCGGGAAGATTTTTTTGCACTCAAAGACGTTTCTTTTGAAATACATCGGGGGGAACGGGTAGGCATCATCGGCAAAAACGGGGCGGGGAAGTCCACTCTGTTAAAACTGCTCTCCCGCATAACGGAACCCACATACGGACGTATTGAACTGACGGGTAAGGTTTCTTCCATGTTGGAGGTGGGCACCGGTTTCAGCCCGGAACTTACCGGCAGAGAAAACATTTATTTAAACGGCGCTGTTTTAGGGATGTCAAAAAAAGAGGTTGACGAAAAATTTGAAAAGATAGTGGAGTTTTCCGAAATCGGACGCTTTTTAGACACACCGGTTAAACGTTACTCCAGCGGAATGTATGTGCGTCTGGCTTTTTCAGTAGCCTCCCATCTGGAGCCGGATATTTTAATTATTGATGAAGTTCTGGCAGTAGGTGACCAAAAATTCAGGCAAAAAAGTCTTGACAGAATGAAAGAAATAGCCTCCAACGGTAAAACCGTCCTCTGTGTCAGCCATCAGATGAATGTTATCAGGGACCTCTGCGACAGGGTGATTGTGCTCCGGGAAGGACGGATAGTTTTTGACGGCGGCACGGAAGAGGGCATAAAATTTTATACGGAAGAAATTAAAAGCTGCGGGCAGGAGTTTTTCGACCTTCGGGAAAGCAAGCGGCCGCACTTTGTAAAAGTCCGCACTCCCGCCGAAAGCATAAGCATTTTAAACGAAAATGAAAGGGCTGCGGGAACCGACAAAAGCCTTAAATTTACCCTGCGCTGGAAAGCCCTCGATGACCTTCAAAAGGTAAAACTGCGCCTGGTTGTCCGTTTTGCCGACGAAACAAACGCCGGGATTGCCCTTTCAGACGCAATATGCGACGCCGAAAAAAACAAAACTTATGAGCATACTTTCAGTTTTGATACCTCCAACCTTTTTCCGGGTGACTATTCCGCCGCCATTACCTTGTACCAAAGCGATTCTCAAGGCGGGTCCGACTACCTGGACCATGTGGATAAGGCCTTAACTTTTACCGTATATGAATTGCAAGGTCGTGACAAATCCGTTATTTACAACCACCAATTCTGGGGACATGTGCGTCTTGCAGACCTTGTTGTAACGGAATGATTATTCCGATGTTTGCTCATAAGTAAAAATGCCCCCGAAAGGGTATAATTTGTCCCCTTACGATAAGTTTTTATACCCCTTCGGGGATATTCTGTTAATTAATATTTTTCTAACGATATTGTTAAGCAAAAATTCCACAATGTTGTTAAGCAAAATTTCCATAACAACTTGACGCCATCTTCGAACAAGGAATGTTTGACACCCCCTTTCTATGTATGGTAATATACCGGCATATTTTTCAATGTTTTTTAAACGGAAGGATGATGAAAATGTACGCCGATATGTTGGACAGCATCGGTCTTGTGCGCCGGTATGACCCTGAGGTGGCGGAAGCTATGGAAAAAGAGCTTGCCCGCCAGCGCCGCAACCTGGAACTTATTGCCTCGGAAAACATTGTAAGCCCCGCAGTTATGGCTGCCATGGGCAGTGTATTGACAAACAAATATGCGGAAGGCTACCCCGGCAAACGCTACTACGGCGGCTGCGAATGTGTGGACATAGCGGAAAATTTGGCTATTGAAAGAGCAAAAAAACTTTTCGGTGCGGACTGCGCAAACGTGCAGGCTCATTCGGGAGCCCAGGCTAACATGGCCGTTTACTCGGCATTCTTGAATCCGGGCGACGTGGTGCTTGGTATGAACCTGGCTCACGGCGGGCACTTAACCCACGGTTCCCCGGTCAATATGAGCGGTATACTCTATAAGTTTGTGCCTTACGGGGTAAACGATGACGGTTTTATCGACTACGACGCTTTAGCCGAACAGGCGGAAAAAACAAAACCCAAGATGATTGTCGCCGGTGCTTCAGCCTATCCCCGAATAATTGATTTTGAGCGAATCGGTAAAATTGCCAAGAGCGTGGGCGCATTTTTTATGGTGGATATGGCTCACATTGCCGGCCTTGTGGCGGCGGGACTCCATCCTTCACCTGTTCCCTACGCCGATGTTGTAACGACCACCACTCACAAAACCCTGCGGGGGCCGAGGGGCGGTTTGATCCTGAGCAAAGAAGAACACGGCCAGGCAATAAATAAATCAATTTTCCCGGGCAATCAGGGCGGCCCCCTGATGCATACCATTGCCGCAAAAGCGGTGTGCTTCGGCGAGGCGCTGCAGCCCTCGTTCAAAGAATATCAGAGCAGAATTATTGCCAACAGCAAAGCGTTAGCAAAAGGGCTCTCAGACAGAGGAATCAAACTCGTTTCCGGCGGCACGGATAACCACATGATGCTTGTGGATTTAACCAACATAAATATTACCGGTAAAGAGCTTGAACATCGCCTTGATGAGGTTTACATCACCGCCAACAAAAACGCTATCCCGAACGATCCCCGCTCACCCTTTATTACCAGCGGCATACGTTTAGGCACGCCGGCGATTACCTCAAGAGGTCTGAACGAAGCGGATATGGAAAAGATAGCGGAACTCATTTGGCTTGCCGGTACGGATTTTGAAAACAGTGCCGATAAAATCCGTGAAGAAGTGAACGCTATCTGCAAAAAATATCCACTGTACGAATAGAGTTTGCCAATAAAATTTTAACGGGGCGGAAAATTCCGCCCCGCTTTTTGTTTGATTTTAGTTTTTAATCTTAATAAGTTGTAACCAAACTCCACTCGCCGTCTTCTTCAATCTGCCCCGAGCGGATTACTTTAACGCCCTGTGCCGTTTCCACCACAAGACCTCCGTCGGGAGCGATGTCCAAAGCCTTTGCAGGTTCGGTATCATCTCCGGCGGTAATAAAAATATCATGGCCGACGGTGCAGGAAATGGCTTTTACGGCTTTTACATAGGGAGCGGGGAGGCCGTTGAGCATATCTTCCCTCAGGAGAAAACGGTCGAGGTTATTGATAATTTCCGCGCACAGCGGGCCTCTGGCAATCTGTCTGCCGTAAACTGCCCGCAAAGACCCCGCTTTCTGGATTAGCTCCGGCGGGAACTCCCCTTCTTTTTGGTTTACATTTACGCCGATACCTATAATGGCGTGTGACAGCCTGTTGGTGGCGGTATCCGTCAAAAGTTTTGTCAAAACTCCGCCGATTTTTTTGCCGTTGATAATAATATCATTGGGCCATTTGATTTTTGCGGGGATTCCGCAGCAGGTCGCAATAGCTTCACAAACCGCCAGAGCGGCAACGGAGGCGGTTAAGCCGAGATTCTCCGTATTCGGCGGAATTTCTTTTACATAGGACATATATATCCCTACCTTAGGCGGGGAATAAAAGCCCCTGCCCAAGCGGCCCAAACCGCCTGTCTGAGTTTCCGCAATAACTACCGTACCGTCCACAGCACCGCCCCTTACAAGGTCCGCAGTGTGCAGGTTGGTGGATAAAACGCTGTTTAAGAAAAACACGGGTTCCCCGCTTCTATTAAGGTGTTTTTCCATACTTTCCCGGTTAATCATGGAGTACCTCCCGGTAATTTTTTACACTATAGTGTTTCCATTATAACACGGGCACCGATTTTTTCAATTATTTTTCTCAGGCATTCGCACAACCGTCACTGCCTTTTGGTCCCTACGGTCTTGACAAGGCTTTAAAATACGGGTTATAATCGGTGCCGTTGCACAAATATTTCGAGGCGTAGCTCAGTTTGGTAGAGTGCTTGGTTTGGGACCAAGATGCCGCAGGTTCAAGTCCTGTCGCCTCGACCAAAAAACATCTTTTGATAAAATCAAAAGATGTTTTTTAATGTCTTTTATCAACCTTTTAATCGAAACCGCTAACTTATTTTTTCCATAAGAATATCTATGGTCAATTGTGGATTGGCCTTACCTTTGGTTTTGCCCATCACCTGGCCTATTATGGATTGAAGGGCTTTCTCTTTCCCGGACTTGTACTCTTTCAGAGCCTTTTCACTCTTTGCCAATACCTCATCAATCATTTTTGAAAGCAGTTCCCTGTCATTTATCTGTTCCAAGTCTTCTTCTACAACTATGGCTTCGGGAGTCCTCTCGGGATTTTCAAATATGAACTCTATTGCCTTTTTTGCACTGCCGATATTAATTCTGCCGGTCTCTACAAATTCAATTATCCGGGCAAAATCCTCCGGGGCTATATCTACATTAAAGTCTTCGGGGCTTGTCAATCTGAATATATCGGTAATGATAAGATTTGCCGCGGATTTCGGATCCGCTCCCTTTTTTACGGTTTCCTCAAAGAATGTGGCAACTTCTATGGAAGATATCAGTTGTTCCGCATCATAATTGCCGAGACCGTATTTTTCTATATATCTTGCCTTTCTGGCATCCGGCAGCTCGGGCAAAGCTTCAGTTAACTCCTTAATTTTTTCGTCCGTTATGACTAAAGGCATCAGATCCGGATCGGGCATATATCTGTAATCGGCCGCATTTTCTTTACTTCTCATGGAATAGGTTTTTCCGGTGTCCTGGGAAAAACCTCTGGTTTCCTGGAACAACTTTTCCCCGGCTTCTACAGCCTTTATCTGACGGGCGGTTTCATACTCTATTGCCCTTTGAATTGATCGGAAAGAGTTTATGTTCTTCATTTCCACACGGGTGCCTAATTTCTCATCCCCCACTTCCCTGACGGACAGGTTCACGTCGCATCTGAACGAACCTTCGTTCATCCTGGCATCCGAAACACCCGTATAGGTCAAAATCGCCCTCAGCTTATGTAAATAGGCTAAAACCTCTTCCGCCGACCTCAAGTCCGGCTCGGAGACTATCTCCACTAAAGGGACCCCGGCCCTGTTGTTGTCTACAAGACTGCCGAGACCTTCTTCATGAACCAGCTTACCGGCATCCTCTTCAATATGCATCCGGTTTATTCTTATTCTCTTTTTACCCAAGGAGGTTTCTATATCCAAATATCCGCCGTGACAAATGGGGTTGTCGGCCTGTGATATTTGGTAGCCTTTGCCCAAGTCTGGGTAAAAATAATTCTTCCTGTCCTGCTTGCCGACCCTTGTTATTTCACAATTGGTAGCCAGACCCGCCATTACGGCCAGTTCCAAAACTCTTTCATTTAAAACCGGAGTAGCACCCGGAAGACCCTGACAGACGGGACAGGTGTTTACATTAGGTTCCACACCGAATTCTGTGGAACAGTTGCAGAATATTTTGGTGTTTGTTTTAAGCTCTACGTGAACTTCCAAACCCATTACGGTTTCATAATTTCTCGCCATTATTTATCACCTTCCAATTTGGAAACAATCTTCTTGCCGAACTCCAACAATCTCTTGTCGTTAAAGGCTCTGCCGGTTATCAAAAAACCCTCTTTCCCGAAAGGCATTGATATGCACGGCAAACCGGCCAAGTCCGAGGCGGTCACGTAATACGGATTTATCGGAGCAATTAAGAATTCATAATTTTCCAGCAAGTTATCAAATTCTTCCTTTATCATAGTTCTGGCTTTCATAGCCTGAACATAATAAAGTTCGTATTTTCCCTCACTCAGTACGAAGTTGCCGAACATAATTTTTGCCTGCACATCTTTTCCTAATGCTTCCGTCCTGGAGTTCCTATACAATTCCTCAACATTGTTGTAGTCCTTTGAACGGTAACCGAAACTTATACCGTCAAATTTTTCCATATTGGTTGCAAATTCCCCGCTTGAAATTATTTCATAGGCGGGCAGGGCATATTTCAAACACTCAGGTTGAGCTTTGTCCACGGGAAGATTTAATTTTTTAAAGACTTCTTCCGCATATTCAAAACCTTCAATCTCGTTTATAACGGCAAGTTTTACTTTTCCCAAATCCACGTCTTCCAATTTTGAAAAGTCCGCATCACAGTTAAAAGTTGTGCCATCCCTCTCATCTTTGCCGGCCGCTATATCCATCGCTTTGGGTATATTGTCAAAGGTTTTGGATAAAATCCCTACTCTGTCCACAGAAGAAGCCACGGGAATGATTCCGTATCCGGAAACTGTTCCATAGGTGGGCTTATAGGCAAAAAGTCCGTATTCACGAGCGCCCGAATACATAGAGCCCTTATAATCCTTAGAAAAGCCTGTAATGTTTTCACCGTGAGCTACCGCCGCACAGGTGCCGAAATCGTTTTCAGAGCCGCCTACACCGAATTCCTTTGTGATTGTCTTGCCCAAAATCACTCCCCCGGCCTGTTTAATTCTCTCTACAATAGTGGCATCAAAGGGAGGAACATAGTTTTCCAGCATCTTGGAGTTTGCCGTGGTCCTGATTCCCTTGGTGGAAATTTGATCGTCAAAGACTACGGGAAAGGGCGAATCATTATTTTCCAAGGCTTCCATGGCGTGTTCCCTGCCTATGGTTCTGTACGCCTTGATTTTTTCATTCTCTTTTTCCAACTTATCAAAATAATCTATATATCTTTGTTTGGAATCCATAATGTCATCCCTTTCTAATTTTCCTCAATTATTTTCGGCACAAGTATATAGCCTTCTTCTGTCCTGTCGGTACCCGCAAGAAGTTCATCTCTGGTAAACTCCGTCTTTACTTCATCTCTTCTTGTAGAATTAATAATCGGGTGGACATTGATTGTCGGCTTGTAATCATCAAGGTTTAATCCCCTCAGTTCTTTGGTAAACTCGATTAAATCGTCAATATGCTTCTCAAAACTTAATTTGGAATTGTTGTCCAGATTGAGCATGGACATCTCCGCATAAGACCCTATATCAGCAACCTTTTCAACCGCCGCTTTCTCGGCAACCGATTCCCTCTGTACGATTCCGTCTTCGGAAACCACGGCAATACTCAAATCCTGAAGCTGCTTTTCATCAACTATACCGGGTGCATTGGTCAGGAGGCATTCAGCTTCTTTATTCTTCGGGAAAGCTATTACCTCCCTGATGCTGTCCTCTTGAGCCATCAGCATAATAAGTCTGTCCAGGCCGAAGGCAAAGCCTCCGTGAGGCGGAGTACCGTATTGGAAAGCCTGAATAATATGACCGAAGCGTCTGTCAATTTCTTCATTGCTGATGCCTAATAATTTAAACATCCTCTCCTGAATATCCGGGCGATATATTCTCAAAGAACCTGACCCCAATTCAATACCGTTCAAGACTACGTCGTAGGACTCGGCTTTAACGCTCAAAGGGTCTGTTTCCATTTTATCCAAATCCTCGGCCACAGGCATGGTAAACGGATGGTGCATGGCTACATACCTGTGCTCTTCCTCGGAATATTCAAATTGAGGGAAGTCCACCACCATCAGGAATTTAAAATCATCTTTTCTTCTGAGGCCGAATTTATCTCCGATATCCAGCCTCAAAGAACCCAAGACCTTACATATTTCCTCCAACCTGTCGGCACAGAAAATCAAAAAGTCTCCCGGCTCAACTTCCATCTTCTGGAGCAAGGTCTCCATATCTTCCTCGGTAAAATACTTGGTCAGGATGGTCCTCAAATTCCTGTCTTCATCTATTCCTATCCAGGCCATACCTTTTGCCCCGTAAGAAACGGCCTTTTCCGTCAATTCATCTATTTCAGTTCTGGTCAGAGCATTTCCGCCTTTGATATTGATGGAGCGCACCGAACCGCCGGACTTTATTGTATCCGCAAACACTTTAAAGCTCGAATTTCTGACTTCTTCGGTCACATCCACTATCTTCATTCCGAAACGGATATCCGGCTTGTCGGAACCGTAGGAATCCATGGCCTCCTGATAAGTCATTCGGGGGAAAGGTTCATTAAAATCTATGTCCAAAACATCTTTAAAGATTTTTTTGAACATATCTTCCAATATGTCCAGAATTTCTTCCTTGCTCAAAAAGGAAGTTTCAATATCCACCTGAGTGAATTCCGGCTGCCTGTCCGCTCTCAAGTCCTCATCCCTGAAACATCTGGCAACCTGATAATATCTGTCAAAGCCCGACACCATAAGCAGCTGCTTGAACACCTGAGGTGACTGGGGCAGGGCATAGAACTCACCTTTATGAACTCTGCTTGGCACAAGGTAGTCTCTTGCGCCTTCCGGGGTACTCTTGGTTAAAATAGGAGTCTCCACTTCCATAAAGTCATGGTCTTCCAAATAGTTTCTGATACTTTTAACCGCCCTGTTTCTCAAGAGAAAGTTCTGATACATTTTCGGACGCCTTAAATCCAGATATCTGTATTTTATTCTCAAATCTTCTCTTACGCTTACATTGTCATCTATGGGAAACGGCAAGGGCTTTGCCTCGGAAAGTATTATAAATTCTTCGGCCTTCAACTCCACGGTTCCCGTAGGAATTTTCGGATTATAGGTTTCCTCATCCCTCTCTCTGACCGTACCCTTTACGGCAATTACATACTCGGACCTTAAACCTTCGATTAATCTGAACTGCTCTTCGTCAAAATACTGAAAGTCAAAGACTACTTGCAGGACTCCCGTCTTGTCCCTCAAGTCAATAAAAATAACACCGCCCATATCCCTGCCGGTCTGTACCCAGCCCATGGCAGTCGCCTTTTTATTTATATCCGTTTCTCTGATTCGTCCGCAATAATGGCTTCTGGAAAAGTCTTTCATTACTTTTCACTCCTTCAATGCTCTAAAAATAAAAAACCTTCAATCCCGAAAGGGACGAAGGTTTAAATTCGCGGTACCACCCAAATTGGTAAGTCCGCAGGACCTACCCACTTTTATTTGCCTTAAAGCGGCAATCACTTCTAAGCCTACTGACACAGCTTTCGGTTAGAAACTCCCGGATGTTCTTCAACTATTCTTCCGTGCCGAACTCTCACCGTAATCGACTCGCTGAAACTTTCAAATAGCCTACTCTTCCGTTCACAGTCTTTGTCTGAATTTCAACATTTTTTCGAGCCCAACAGTATCACATTGCTTGCCGTTTGTCAAGAAATTTAATCTTTAAGCTTAATACTTCTTTTCCGACAACCGATTAAAGTCTTTAAAGCCCGGCGATTTTAGGCTATACTGTTGATGTATACTAATAAATCAGACAAAAGCCTTGAAATACTGTTTGGGAGGAATTAATATGTGCGACACTATGGTAGCCTTAGGCAATTCCACAAAAGACGGCATAACTCTATTTGCAAAAAACAGTGACCGCCAACCGAATGAACCTCACCTTTTAATACGAGTCCCCCGCAAAAACCACCCCGAAAACACAAAAGTCAAATGTACTTATATTGAAATCGACCAGGTTCCCTTGACCTACGAGGTGCTTCTTTTAAAGCCTTCCTGGATGTGGGGCTGCGAGATGGGAGCCAATGAATTCGGCCTGAACATCGGCAACGAGGCGGTCTTTACAAAAGAAAAATATGCCGATGATTCCCTCCTGGGAATGGACATGATGCGCCTCGCCCTTGAACGGTGCAAAACCGCCGCTGAAGCCTTGGAGCTTATTACAAAGCTGTTGGAGGAGCACGGTCAGGGCGGCAACTGCGGCTATAACAAAAAGTTTACCTACCACAATGCCTTTTTAATAGCCGACCCAGATGAGGCCTGGGTTTTAGAAACCGCCGGAAAATTTTGGGTTGCCCAAAAGGTGCGGGATGTGCGGGTTATTTCAAACCGCCTTTCCATAGGCAAAGATTTTGACAAAAGCCATCCGGAGCTTATTAAAAATGCGGTGGATAAGGGTTGGTGCAAGGACGAAAAGAGTTTTGACTTTGCCGAATGCTACACTGAACCTGTTTTCACCCATTTCAGCGGGTCAAAATCCAGAGCGTGCATCGCCGCCGAAGAGCTGGAAAAACATAAGGGTAACATTACAGCAAAGACAATGATGGATATTTTAAGACGCCATGAGGAGACGGTTAAAAATCCTTTCAGGCAAAGTTCCTTAAAAAGCGTATGCATGCACGGGGGGTTCATTTTCGGCGACCATACCACAGGCAGTTATGTGGTTGAATTGAGAGAAAAAACGCCGACTTACTGGGTCACCGGCAGTTCTACACCCTGCATCAGTGTTTTTAAGCCTTATTGGATGACTGATGAAAAAGGGATTTTCTTTTCGGAAGAAGAGGAAAAGGAAGCCCTGAGTTATTGGATGATGAGAGAAAACTTTCACCGCATGGTTTTAGAAAACAGAATCCGCCGCCTTTCGAATTACCTGAAAGAAAGGGGCACTTTGGAAAAAGACTTTTTAGAGGCGGCAGGTGCTTTAGATTTTAATAACCCCGATTACGGCATAATGAAAAGTTTAATGCTTGATGCGGCATCAAAGGAAGAGGCATTGATTCTCAAATATGCCGGAGACGGTGTTAGCGGACAGCCGGGAATAAAGGGTAACCCTTACTTCAGATACTATTGGAAAAAACAGAATAAGGCTTTAAAGACCTGATTCCGAATAAAAATATTAACTGCTATTTAATCGAAAAAACCGCCTGAAAAGCGGTTTTTTCGGTCTTTTTTCATTTTTTGCTTGCATTTTTTGAAGGACTGTGCTATTTTATGCGGGATTTGTCAAAAAACCGTTCGGGAAAACACTTCAATTTTTAGTCCCGAAAAGGAGATGAACGAAGCATTTTATTAAGAAAGGCAACTTCCGTTTTACTGGTTTTTATCCTGATAATTGCTATTTTTGCAGGCATGCCCTCAAGAGCAATGGCGGCGGAAACTTACGAAATTAACGGCGTTACCCTTCCCTTGGAAAAATGGCCGAGCGGCGGCCGTTCCTATGGCAGGAACAAATGCTGGGCCTTTGCCTCAATGGTATACAAAACTCTTTGGGGATGCGGTGTGAGCAACTCCCGCGGCACGGAAAATGATTTGCTGCGTTGTGTCGGAACAGGTTCCGATCGTGCAATCACGGCGGAAAATACACGGCGTTTTATCGAAATGACTCCTTTGGGTTCACATATAAGGCTTTCTCAAATACTTAGCAGCGATGACAACCGTGCTCGCAATAAACACTCTCAGATTCTGATTCAAAAAGACGAGAACGGTTTTACAGTTTATGAAAGCGTCAACTCCGGTGTCCGCATAATTTACAGAACCTGGGCGGAGTATGCCAACCACTACAAAAAATTTAAGTACTTTAAGTATATTAAATATCCCGTTTCTAACGAATCTAAAGAACAAACGGAAGAGGAGTTCGCTCCTTTGGGCGCCGAAACCTCTGTCTCAACCCACAGATTTGTGGATTTTGAGAGCTGGTGTAATCAGATTTTAGTCGGTAAAGACCTGCCGGTAGTTTTACAAACGGACAGTCTATCAGTCAACATTTAAATTTTCTATAGCGGCTCCCGCAAGGGCCGCTATTTTTTCGCCCTTTACCGCTAATCACCTGTTTGTGGAGGTCAGCATAAACACACTGTAAAAATCCGGCCGCATTCCAAGCAATATAAAGACAGCTCCGTTTCAGAGTTCTCCGAAGCGGGGCTGTTTTTTTTTTGACACCTTCTGCGGCAGAAAAGGCTGTCGGCTCAAACAGGCACAATCGCTAACTGCCGTTTGCCGCAACTTTTCTCGGAAAGTCTCAGTCTAAATCTTCAAGCCCGTTTAAAAGTTCTTTAAGGGTTTCCATTTCTTCCTGCGTAAAGGTAAGCCCCTTGTTCATGGAACCGTGATCGGGCGACCACTCACGGATGTCAAACTTTGCCGGACGCTCATTCCAACTCACAAGGTTAAGCTCTTTTGTCCATCCGCGGGCATTCTCGGAAAGAACACCTATGCTTTGAACTATCTCCCACTTAAATTCCGCCATTTTTACTCCTCCTCAAATTTATCATATTTTTATTAATCCCAATTTTCAACTGACAATCTATCCTGAAGTTCCCGCAATTTTCCGCTTTGCTCTTTACGGTCGGGAACATATTTTTCGACAAGCTGCCAAAACCTGCGGGAATGATTCAATTGAGCCAAATGCGCCAACTCGTGGACAACCACATAATTCACTGCGCTTTCCGGAGCCATAATAAGCCGCCAGGAATAATTTATGTTCTTTTTTGAAGTACAGGATCCCCAACGTTTTTTTGCGGAGGTAATCTTTACCGAACCGGGGGTGAGTCCCATTTGCCGGGCAAAATCAAGGGTCTTTTGCATCAATATTTTCCGGGCAAGTGATTTATATACCTTTATTATCAACTGCCGGCTTTCTTCCCCGGATAACCCCTCAGGTACAAAAAACGATTCAAAATCAAAACCCGCTTTTCTTGCCGTAACCGTTTTTAAAGGGTATTCACGACCTAAATAGAGCAGACTGTCCCCGGGCTGCAGGCTGAACTCTGCCTTCTTCTTTACCTGCTGCCGCTTTTTGTCGGCCTGAAAATCCAACTTGTGGCGATGCTTCGCTACAAACTTCTCAATTTCTCCGTCAGATATATGGCGGGGGCAGCGAACCTCTATCTGTCCGTCTTCCAAAACATAGATACCGAGGGTTTTTCTTTTTGACCTGACAACACGGTATTCCGGCATTTTCCCTCCGCCGCCGACAGTGCGGCAGGCCGCATTTTTTTGAATTTTTTGCCCGTTTCCTCCGTTTATACTGATATAATATTGCACGGTTTTTCCGTCTTGTCAATCATAACGAAAAACCCCGGCGGTTTTTTTGTAAAGAAGTCCTAAAAACTCTCCCGCTTTTTCTATCAAATATATTTGACTTATTAGCCTCGGATTGTTAAAATAAATGCGCTGATTTACTTGGCTGAAAACAGTCTTTGACTGAAAATTTTTTATTCAAAAAGGAGGTCTGTGCTTTGGTTGATCAAAGAACCTTGGCGTATATCAATCTGTACGCCGTCCTGGGGACACTTGAAAATTTATGTGAGTTGGACCCGGCGGCGGGCGCCCTTTTAACAAACAAAAAACCGATTTCAATCGGTTTTGAAATCAAGGGCGGTCCCTCTGCGACTTTGACGTTCAAAAACGGGCGTTGCCGTATGGAACAGGGTGTGGGGGATTGCGATGTTAAGCTGCCCTTCAGTTCCTGTGAAAAATTCAACGGCCTGTTGGACGGCACGGTTACACCCGTTCCTTCAAAGGGTTTTGCCCACATCAAGTTCCTGCTCAAGGAATTTACTCCCCTGACGGATCTGCTGGCAAAGTATATGAGACCGAACCCGGAAGACTTAAAGGACGAAGAGTTTTTCAGAATCAGCACAACTCTTATGTTCTACACCATTGCCGTTGCCATTGCTCAAATAGCTAATAACGACAAGGTAGGCAAATTCACCGCAAATCTTATCGTGGACGGCGACATTGAAATGTCCATCGCAAACGGTCCCGCAGCGACTCTGAGGGCTAAAAACGGCCGCATTGTCGCTTTGAAGCGTGCCCCCGAAAATCCCCGGGCGATTATGCGTTTTGAATCCATACAGCTGGCCAGGGATTTGTTTGACGGTAAGATTAATGCGGTGGCAACTATCGGCACCGGCAAGATTACCATGAAGGGCATGATTTCCATGCTGGACAACCTGAACAGGCTCCTCGACAGAGTTGCCTTTTATTTGGCGTAGGAGGTGCGTTAAATGAGCTTTAAAATAAACAAATATGACAAGAGCAGAAAGGCTTTTGAACGGGCGGAAAAAGTCATCCCCTCCGGCGTGTACGGTCACTTGGGGCCGGCAGAGGGTTGCTTTATACCGGTAGAAGCCTTCCCCATCTTTGCGGAAAAGGCGGAAGGCACCTATTTCTGGGATGTGGACGGCAACCGCTTTATCGACTACATGTGCGCCTACGGCCCCAACATTTTGGGTTACGGCGACAAAGATGTAAATGCGGCGGCTTTTGAACAGTCCAAAATAGCCGACTGCACCACCTCTCCCTCCTTTAAAATGGTAGAGTTGGCGGAGCTGCTGGTGGATACGGTAAAATCCGCAGACTGGGCATTTTTTGCCAAAAACGGCGGAGACACAACCACCCTGGCAATTATGACCGCCAGAGCCGCAACCCGGCGCAAAAAGATTGTTTTTGTCAGCGGCTTTTACCACGGCGTAGCCCCCTGGACTCAAAAGCTCGGCTATCCCGGAGTAATGGAAGAAGAAGTTGCCAACAATCTTTACATTCCTTGGAACGACTTTGAAGCGTTTGAAAAGATTGTGGATGAAAACGAGGGTGAAATTGCCGCCTTTATCGCAACTCCGTATATGCACGGCAACTTCCAGGATAACGAACTGCCCGCAGACGGCTACTGGCAGAAAGTTCGTAAACTCTGCACCCAAAAGGGCATTGTACTCATTGTAGACGATGTGCGCTGCGGATGGCGGCTGGATTTGGCAGGCTCCGACCACTACTACGGCTTTGAGGCCGACCTTATCTGCTTCTGCAAGGCCCTTGCTAACGGCTGGAACCTATCGGCTCTCTGCGGTAAAGATTGGCTGAAGAGTGCGGTAAGCGGTGTAACCTACACCGGCAGTTACTGGCTTAGCGCCGTACCCTTTGCTGCGGCAATAGCCTGTATTAATAAAATGAAAAAGCTGAATCTCCCGGAAGTGCTCCGCAAAAAAGGCCTTATGCTCACTGACGGCCTGCGGATAGCGGCGGCCAACAACGGTTTTAATTTAGTGGTTTCAGGCGAACCGGCACTTTTCTACCTGAGAACGGCTGACAAGGATAACAACCTGATGCTTCATCAGGAATGGGTGGCGGAATGCGTTAAGAGAGGCGTATTCTTTACCAACCACCATAACCACTTTATGAACGCAGCCATGACTGATGAAGACATTAAGTTCACCATCGAAGTGGCGGAAGAAGCATACAGGGTTTTGCGCAAAAATCACCCGGAGCTTTAATCGGCTCCAACAACATATGAAATTAAGGAGGAACAGCTAAATGCCTTTAACCAAACAGGAGTGGCTGGCGCTTGAAGAAAAGGCCAGTGAACTGAGGCACCTTTGCCTTGACACCACATACTGGGCAGGCAGCGGACACATCGGTGGTGGAATGAGTATCATGGATATGCTCACCGTTCTTTACCACAAGTATCTCAACATCCGAGTGGAAGAACCTCTCTGGGAGGATCGGGATCGTTTAATCGTAAGTAAAGGCCATGCGGGTATCGCTTTGGCTCCCGTTCTGGTGGATAAGGGCTTCAACGATCCGGAACAGTTAAAAACCTTTAACCACACAAACTCCAAAATGGGCATACACCTGGATGCCAATAAAGTAGTTGGTGTGGACGCATCCACCGGCTCTTTGGGGCACGGTCTTTCCATCGCGGTAGGCACGGCGCTTGCCGCCACATTGCAGAAAAAGGATTACATAACTTACTGCATTTTGGGCGACGGGGAATGCAATGAAGGTTCCAACTGGGAAGCCGCTATGACCGCCGCTCACTTCAATGTAACCAATCTTATCTCTTTCGTGGACCGCAACAAGTGTATGATTGACGGCCCTACCGAAGACGTTATGGGCCTGGAGCCCTTTGTGGACAAATGGAAAGCCTTCGGCTTCATCGTTAAAGAGATTGACGGGCACAACATCAAAGAACTGTGCGAAACCATCGACTTTGCGCTGGAAAACAAAGAAGCGCCCGTGATGATAGTTGCCAACACCATAAAGGGTGCAGGTATCGATTTTATGGAAGACGATTACCGCTGGCATTACGGAGCCATTGACGAGGAGAAGTACAAGAAGGCTAAGGCAAGCCTTGACAAGTATTGTAAATCCCGTAAGGAAAGAGCCGAAAAAGAAGGCGCTTAACCGGATATTTATCCCCTTGTTTTTACCGCGCGAAAAACAAGGGTTAACAAAAAACGCGCGGAGGAAAGGTGACTGAATTATGGCAGGATTAACCTATACTGCAGTAGAATCCACGGCGCTTTCTACCGCAGAATATTACGGCAAGGCCCTTTGTGAGTTAGGCAGAGAACACCCGGAGGTGGTGGCTCTCACCGCCGACTTGGCTAAGTCAACAAAAATCGGAATGTTCGGCGAAGAGTTCCCCGACAGGTTTTTTAATGTGGGTATTGCCGAACAAAATATGTTCGGTATTGCGGCAGGAATGGCAAAGGCGGGATTGGTGCCTTTTCTTTCCACATTCTCAATCTTTGCATCTCTGCGCAGTGCGGACCAACTTCATACGGACATCTGCTACCAGAATGTTAATGCAAAAATAATTGCAACTCATGCCGGCACCTCTTTCGGCCAGGCGGGTTCTACCCATCACGCCATTTGTGACCTGGCGGTTACCCGTTCTTTTCCGAACCTAACGGTTGTCTGCCCCGCAGACGGTATGGAAACGGTAAACGCAGTCAGGGCTGCCTACGAAATGCAGGGCCCCGTCTATATCCGCATTAACAGAGGTTTTGACAGAGTTTTGAACTCCAGCACGGATTACGACTTTGAGTTCGGCAAGGCAATTACCCTTCACGAAGGTACGGATTTAACCGTTATTGCTTGCGGGTCCTGTGCTTTTCAGGCGTTGACTGCCGCCAACTTTCTGGACAACTCAGACGGGCTTAAAATACGTGTGCTCAATATGCATACGATCAAACCCATTGACAGAGAAGCCATTGAAAAAGCAGTTATGGACACCCGCCGCATAATTACCGTTGAAGACCACAATGTTATCGGCGGTCTGGGCAGTGCGGTGGCCGAAGTAATAGCTGATTTGGGCAAGGGCTGTGCCTTCAGAAGACTGGGAATACAGGATGTTTTCGCTCCCATCGGATTGCACGAAGATATTATGTCCATCATAGGCATCGACTCCAACGGCATAATCGACGCCGTGAGGGAAGTTATGAAGAAAGACTTCGAACTGGATGACGATTGGGAAGACGAAGTTTAATCTCCCTCCGAGCGAAAAAGACCCTCACGGAAAGGAATGATATTTTTGCCTTCACAAGAAGAGATTTTAACAAATAAAATATTTCTCAGTGCAGCCTTGCCTCTTGTCAAAGTCATAGCGACTGACGTGCCTAAACTGGCAAAAAAGTTTGAACACGCCCACGCCGTTATTCAGGTAAGTGCTTTGGACCCCGACAGCCCTGCGGGCAAGGTAGGTACTCATTTTGTGGTGAACTCCGGGGAGTGGCTGGTACACCATGACAAGGTGGACAAAAGACCACATATAGAACTGGAGTTTAAGAGCATTGAGGCCATGAACGGCTTTTTCAAGGGAAAAATCGGTCCGGCCACCCTGCCGAAAATGCGGGGAGTTAAAAATGTCGGAACCTTTATGGCTTTTATGCAGGTGCTGCTTAAAATGTCTTCACTGTTGGGCGCAAAAGAGCCCCCTCAGGATGAAGAAACAAAAAAACTTTTAGTAAAGTGCTATTTCTATCTGCTTTCAAGCGGAATCAGCACCCTGAACAAACAGGGGCATGAGGCCATCCACAACTGGGCGCTCAAGAGCCCGGACAGGGTTTACGCCTGGGCGGTAAACGGCTATCCGGAGCTGTCAGCCTATATTCGTGTAAAAGCCGGCAAAAGCAAGGCGGGCAGAGGGGAATACAAGCGGGCAATGCCCTTTTTCACCCTGCGCTTTAAAGACCTGGACAGCGCTTTAGGCATTCTCATGTCCATTGACGACATGTTGGAGGCCACAAAAGCGGGACGCCTTATCATGGACGGTGCACCGGAATTCGGTGCGCAAATCGGCGAATACATGATTACGGTAGGCGATCTGGCAACATAAGTGCATTACAAAAGGGGCAGGCCGTCTTTAAGTCGGTCTGCCCTTTTGATTTTATCGGTTAATGGGGACGGGGTTCGTTCTTTCTGTAGGCCTCCATAACATCCTTGAACAATTCCCCGCTGGAGGGCGGCGTCCAGGTTATTGCGTTGGCTCCCGCCTCTATGGTAGCCAGAATAGTTTCTTCACTCGGGCCGCCGGTAGCAATGATCGGCACATCGGGAAAGCCGGTGCGGATTTTTCTGACCAAATCCGGCGTGGCGGCAGCGGCGGAAACATTGAGAATGTTCGCCCCGGCTTCCAAACGTTTTCCTATATCATCCGATTCGGATACCACAGTGACAATAATCGGAATGTCCACAGTTTGAGCAAGCCTTTTTATCGATTCATTTTTTGTGGGCGCATTTACAACAACACCGATAGCCCCCTGAAACTCCGCATGCAAAGCCAAGTTAATTACTCTTTTGCCCTGGGTCAAGCCACCGCCCACACCGACAAAAACGGGTATATCCGCTACGGTCATAATGGCCTGGGTTATTACGGGTTGGGGAGTAAAAGGGTAAACCGCAATTATCGCATCCGCATTTGTGTTGCGGATAATGCTTACATCCGTAGAAAATAAAACCGATTTAATCAAGCGCCCGAATACCTTTATCCCGGTACACTTGTTAATAGCCGGCGGTACTTTTAGCATAAACTTTCTTAAATAACCTTCAATTTCAGGTATCTTTTTTTCTTCCACAGTTTTCCCCCTTTCAAAAACCGAGCGGGATAATTATACTATTTTTCAGTGTTGAAATAATGCTAAATCGGAACTAAACACAAAGTGAAATATTGGATTAAAGCGGCGGATTAACCGCCGATTAAGGAGGAACAATATGAATTTTCACCCTGTTGATATTCGAAAAATCACGGAAAGCGCCGTAAAACTCTATGACAACGATAACGCTCTGTTGACGGCGGGAACTTTGGACAAATGGAACACAATGACAATAAGCTGGGGCGGTTTGGGGGAACTGTGGGGTTACGATGTCGCCTTTGTTTTTGTCCGTCCCAACCGCTACACCTATGAGTTTATTGAAAACAATCCGCTTTTTTCCCTGAGTTTTTTTGGCGGCGGGTTTAAAGAGGGGCTTAAAATATGCGGTTCAAAAAGCGGCCGCGATATCGACAAGGCGGCCGCTACCGGCCTAATTCCCATGGAGTTTGACGGCACGGTAGGCTTTGAGCAGGCGGAAATAATGTTGGTATGCGAAAAAATCGCTTTTTATGACCTGAATCCCGCGGGATTTTTGGACAACAGCATAAACGAGAATTACCTGAAAAATGACTATCACAGAATGTATGTAGGCAAAATTATTAAAACCTGCATAAAAAAATAACTTTTTCGGCAGGAATCGGGAGAGGCTTGTCGGTTCCGTTGAGGAGAAATGTATCTCCTCGCTTTGCTTGACAGGCTCTCCCTTTTTTGTTAAAATTTTTCCGCTTTGAGCTTGCTGCCTCCGGACTGACCGGATGCTTCCAAAGTCAAATATGCCCCCTTAGTTAAATGGATATAACGGACCCCTCCTAAGGGTCAGTTGTGTGTTCGATTCACGCAGGGGGTGCCATAAATAACGCCGAAAGTCCCTGATATTCAAGGATTTTCGGCGTTATACGTTATATACATTACGAACAGAATAATGAATACGCTTCCAATATGAAAGCGACCTCCCTGAGGCACTTGGCAACAGAGAAGCCGCCTTAGTTCATACTATACTTCTAATGATGTGTATTCATTCGTGACATTAGTCCCGATGTTGTCGTTTTGCCTATTCAAAGTGATAGGGATAGCTACCTAAGAATTCACTTTTATCGTTATCCCAAACTACAATATAGCCGGATACATCATGCAACTGGTTAAGATCTGTAATGCCGTCAATTGCCAAAACTGCTTTATTATAGGTCACGCCGGGCCTGATCATATTCTCAAAATGCGTATCTGTCAACTTGCCGCCCACATTGCAAGTATCTCCGCCGCCTAATGTTTGTCCCCAATCCGCAGCCGTCATGGCCTTAGCGTGCGAAGCGAATCCGATGGTTGTATCCGTCGTCTTGTTGGTGAGTTCCATTGTGTAGCCAAGCCATGAGGCATTGTACGGGTTTGCCCCTTTACCTGTAACAACAACTTTATATTGCTCATTGTCAACAATAACAAAATTTTCAGGAGCAACGGCGGGACCGATTTCCCCTGCATTTGACGGCGCATCAGGTTGGGTGGATTTGCCGGGTTCAACGGTTTCGTTAGTTGTAACTTCGGTACCGTTTACAGTAGTGTTGTCTTTCTGCTCCGGCTTATCCTTACAAGCAACTAAGGATAGAACCATTAAAGCAGCAAGCGCAATTATAAATAGTTTTTTCATAATAAATTCCTCCGTTTTTTTGATATGATGGGTACAAGGTATAGAAAAAATTGCCGCAAAAGACAAAATCCGCCGGCATACGCCGGAGAATCTGCCTGCATTTTATTTCATCTTGTCATCCCCCCTTTCCACCTTTTTATATATTTTAGCAGTTATTTTCCTTTTGCAAATCTGCCAATCGGCTGATATTTGAACTCGATTTCAAAAAAGTCCGCAAAGTTTAAGCAGGAACCGACTATCAATTTCTCTCATGCCACTGTACATACCGTTCGGCATACATAGACTCAGCCAAATAGCTATAAAATGTAAATTCTGCACAACCTTATATTGTTCCTTCTTTACTCAAGCGTAGTATCACGCCTTCGGATTGCGATACCCAGACTGCGCGCATCGGAGACAAGTTCCGTACGGGTCTTAAAGCCGGTTTTGTCCAGCAGATGCTGCACATGACTTTTCACTGTTCCGACAGAAATGTGGAGCCGTTCGGCGATGGCAGCATTGCTGTCCCCGGTGGTAAGTTCCTTAAGGACATCCAACTCCCGTTCGGTGAACTCATGGTTCGTAGTGTTGCCAATGTGAACCAGCGGCGTTTCGTCGGGGTAGATATTCTCGCCCGCCATTGTCCGCTCCATAACATCCAGTATATCGTCTTTGTGACCGTCCTTATACCAGAAGGAATCCACGCCGGTTCTTCTCGCTCTCTCAAGCCACGAATATTCCGGCATTGAGGTAACTATAATGATTTTGATTTTCGGGAACTGTTTTTTAATCTCCTCCGCAGCTACAAGACCGCTGTGACCAAGTTTAGTTATTACATCCATCAGGATTAAATCTACGGGCCTGTTACGGCATACGGAAAATGCGGCTGAGGCGTTATCGACGGAGAGAAGATGATGAAAATTCTCGTTGGAATTGACATAGATTTCAAATAGTTGCCGCGGCATATCCTGGTCTTCCACAATCAATACCTCGTATGCCATGTTTAAGCACCTCCATCTGACCGTTTTTTTAAACATTCGGCAGCAAAGAATTTTGCAATTTTTCTTCCTCATCTGTAATTCTATGGCATAAATCGCAAATAAACATCTGCCGAACAGCTGATTTTACTGATTTTGCGGATTATTTAGTAAAGTGCAAATAAAGTTTAAATGTTTCTCCCGTCTCGACCGATAAGGATGCACCTTCATCGCCGGCAAGGCGGGAAAGATTTGCAAGTCCGCCCGTGAAGCGTACATCTTCTAACGGAATAATCCCGTCATTTTCAAAACCGCAGTAAAAGATTGTTTCCGAGTCAGAAAAAAATATTTCCATTTTTTCTGCTCCGGCGTGCTTAGCTGCGTTGATCAAAGCTTCTTGTGCGGTAGCAAAGAACAAATCTTGTTGCCTTTTTGTAAGTACATCAGGCAAAGATGCTCGCCATATCAGACGGATATCAAGCGCCTGAGCAAGCCGTTCGAGCCGGTTTGAGGCATCGTTTTTCTTTTCTTCATTCGCTTCCAGACACATAAGCATGGTGTTTTTCTCCCACAAAGAGAAAATATGATCCAAGACCTCCGCATCCTCACCATCAGCTGCAACCGTGTGTAGCATCAACCGATTCATCTCATCGTGAATGTTTACTTTCGCCTGTAGGATTTCCTGCCTGCGTACAATATCATCTATCCCGTGAGTATATTTTTGAAGTTCTCTGTTCAAACGGGCAATTTCTGCCGTATCTATTTCCAGCGCTTCGGTTTTTGCATATTCCTCCGTAATATCTGAAGCAATCATCTCGCGAAGACATTCCCCATCAAAGGGGATGTCCCGGCAGACGAAGCGCCAGACTCTATCATCGACGGCCAGAATCCCGTCCGACACAGCGTTACGTAGGATATTGCCATTCAACAAAGGCTGTTTCGTCAGTGCAATACACAGCCGATTCATATAGATGTTTGAGAAAATTACCCGCCCGCCATCATGCCAGTAGCAGATACCGCAGGGCATTTTGTCTGCACATTGCTTAATAGCTATCGGCGCGATATACGTTTTAGCATAGCGGACATTCAAAACAAAAAGTAACATTGCTGCCAGAGAAAGTATAGCAAGCATCAGCAACCATAAAAGCCAGGGAAGCTCGCCAAGTTTTGTGCCGGCAACAGAGGCACCGCCCGTCTTCCGGCAAAGATAAATATCAAAAATTATTTGCCACAGAAAATACGCCGCTGTAAAGGTCAGCAAAGTGAAAGCGGCCAAGCCGTTCCTTTTTAGAAAGAGCGCTGACACAATCCCGATGATAGCGGTCAAGCACAGCAAAAGTGCCCAGAGTGAAAAGGTTGCGCGAAAAAGAGGTGAAAGCGCAGCGAAAGATATCATACGGCAGCACCTCCCGCCGGCAGTGTTAAACAAATATAGGTAACATTGTCCTCATATTCCAATAGGGTCTTGACACCGACAAGTGACAGCTTTTCTTCAACGGATTCCGTAAATGAGGCTCTCAGGTTCTCTAATGTCAGTTTTAAAATAGCGCCGCTGCATCCGGAAAAGTTGACAAATACGCCGCGCAATGAATAGAGATTCATTTCCAGAAGTGTTCTGAAGGCTTCAAAGACAGTGAGCGCCGCATCGACAGAAACTGAACCTTGAGCATTATTGAGCATCTCCGCAGGTATTCCGCAGATGTTAAGATAACGAAGCATCTCCGCAAAGGAAAGCGCAAGTTCGCCGACTCCGATAATCTTACTGTCCTCCGAAATTAACATAAGATTTGCGTATCGCTTAATGTAGGCGCCCAGCAACACTATATGCTTGCGGCTTTTATCCTTAAATGCTCTGTCGGACGAACTGCGCGCCTCCGCCGCAAGGTGCGAAATTAACTGCGACGTACTTTGCGTACACTCAGCGATTTTATCGTAAACTAATGTACGCTGTTCAATCTTCGCCTGTTTTTCCCGGAGTTCATTTTGCAGACGGGTCAATTCGACTTCTTCGGATAGCCTTTTTTTAATTTCAGTCAACTCCGCATTTAAACGGTCCGGCTCCGAAACATCGTCCTGCCAGAAACCAAAACCGCCGGGGATTTCTATTCTGTGCAGTATTGAATGTTCACCGATTCGTGTGCCATCCGGGGCGGAAAACTGCTCCCATGTCAAATCGGCGGCGGTAGCGGATTTATAGACAGGCGTTCCCGAACGGTCGGTTATCTGTAGGGAAATTGATGACACCATTAACAGCTTGCGGTACCCTTCATTCATCGGGATAGGCCCAAGCTGAATACAGCATTCCAACACACCTGCCACCATAAAGCAGAGAACCTCGGGATACTCTACAGCGTTGCCGTACTTCAGTTCCGGCATATTACCGGTGGTAATGAGAACTATCATAATAATTCCGGTTACAAACGGAAGCAGAATCAACCATGCATTCTTTTTTGAGCTGCCGACACGGCATTTAATAATCATAATCGTTACCGAAAGAAAATAAAGTAACGATTCCCATACTGTAACAGCAAAATGTCCCCAGCCATAGGAATAGTCTTCGTCCCAATTTTCAAAACCCGGATTAAAGCGAAAAACATGCTGATGAAAATCGTTTGTCAAAACGATTAGGATAAGGATTACGGTGACTATTAGCATCAAGTGGTATTTTTGCGGAACGTGTTGCTCTTCGTTTGTAGAAATGAGAAGTGACATATAAAAGGTAAATAAAGGAATAAGCAGCATAGGCACATAGTAAAGATACCATGTGTAACGTTTCAGCACATCCACCTCCGCAAAAACGCTGTACTTTATTCCGCGAAGAATAATCAGAAGAAGTATCATCCACAGAACGGCATTCATCATTACTTTCAGTCTGCCCGGGCGAGCCACTCGATAGGAATAGTACAGTAACAGTCCAGTACAAAGAATAAACAGGTATATCGTGGAAAAATTCCGTGTGGGGAATCTGTCCGAAAATATGTATTTAAACGGCAAAATACCGCTTGCAATCAGAAGCAGATAGTAGAATGCCAAACGCTTCAGAACCTTTTTGACTTCATTCATTTTGACTGTCCTCCGGCATTATATTGCGGTTACTTAATTATACCAAGTGCAAACTCTCGGCTCAATTCAATTTAAATTATTTTATAGACTTTATCGGTTTAAGCAAAATGTCCGTTGCGAATTGTATTTTTCCGCAACAGCCTGTATACTTTTATCGTAAATTATGAATCAACAGTTCATCGCTTGTAAAGACAATCTATAAGGAGGAAACATTAAATGGAAATCTTAAGAATACTTCTTTGTTGGGCAATCTCAATTCTGTCAATGTTCAATCTCTACCCCGGACCCGTGGCGGGCAATACGGTTGTGTTGGACGACAGTGAACAACCCGTCTTGCGTTTTGTGGTATGCAGCGACATCCACATAAAGGACAGCCGCGATACCCGGGAATACGAGCGGCTTGAAAAACTGTTTGAATATTCTTACCGCTATGCCGAGAGCAAACCCTACTCCTCCATTGATGCCTTTGTTTTTGTGGGAGACATCATAGACACCGGAACAAAAGTTCAGGCGGATTATTTAAATGAGATTGTCGGCAATTATAAAGACCCGGAAACACCCCTGCTTTGCGTTTATGACAATCACGATGTATGGAACAACGGCACCGTTGCTCAATGCGAAGAATGGTTCGGCATTCCGGGCAATGAAGACCGGGTAATCAACGGTTTTCATTTTATAACCGTAAGTTATGACGATGCAAACAAGTCCTATGCTCATCGGCTGCCGAGTTTATTCCGGCAACTTAGCAACGCAAAACGGGAAGACCCTCAAAAACCCGTTTTTGTTTTTAATCACCGGCACATTACAGGTACGGTTTACGGCAGCGATAGCTGGGGTACGCCCGAGCTTTCCCCCGTACTTAATCTTTTCCCTCAGGTAATTAATTTTTCAGGGCACTCCCACTATGCTATCAACGATCCCCGTTCTTGCCATCAGTACTTTTTTACAAGCTTTAACTGCGGCACACTCTCTTACCTGGAGCAGGAAAAAGGCATGAGCTACGGCTCGGTGCCGCCGGGGGCGGCGAATGTCGCCGGCTTTTATATTGTGGAAGTTTTTGCAGACAACAGTGTAGCCGTATTACCTTTTAATATAATCACAGGTGACTTTTTTAAAGTTCCCTCATCCTATGAAGACGGACAACTTATATATTACATAACAAACCCGAGCGACCGCTCCGGCTTCAGCTACACAACCAAACGCTATCAAACTGCGGACAGACCGGTTTGGCCTGCCGACGCTACCCCCGAGTTCACCGATGTTACGGCAAATCAGGCAACGCTCAGCTTTCCCCAAGCACTCGACGGTGAGGAAATCCACCAATATCGCGTAGTTTTAATGAAGGGGCTTACCGTAGTTGGCACCTACAGATTTTGGTCGGAATTCTATTTTGAACCCATGCCCGAAACCGTGAGCTGGACATTTAACGACTTAAAACCCGACACTAAATACACGGTTATAATTACCGGTTTCGACACCTATATGAACAGCACACTGCGCCCCCTTACGGCATCATTCACAACCGCAGCGGAATAAGTTTTTATTTCAGTTTTATTTCAGAAAAATTGTTGCCGGCGGGAGCGCTTTTTCAGCCCTTTCCGCCGGTCTATTTTTGCTTGATATTATTCGAAAAATCCCGTATAATATACGCAGCACCGCAGAGTTGTGCTTTGGTCGGGTCATGCGGCGTGCGGGTCCTGCGTGACAAGGCGCCGAGAACCATGTCAGGCGGGGAACCGAGCAGCATTAATCGGTTTGCATTGTGCGCCGCAGATTGCCTGCCGCCGTATGACCCGGTTAAAGGCGGCTCTGTTTTTTTAAAGGCGGGTTCGCTGATGTATCAGGCGCTTTACAGAAAGTACCGGCCCAAAACTTTTGAGGATATTGTAGGGCAGGAACACATCACCGTCACTCTGGCCAGAGAGGTGGAGCGGGGGAAGATTTCCCATGCCTATCTTTTTACCGGCTCCAGAGGGACGGGTAAGACGAGTTGTGCCAAAATACTTGCCAAGGCGGTCAATTGCCTGAACCCTAAAAACGGGGACCCCTGCAACGAGTGTGAGATTTGTCTGGACATTGACAGCGGTGCGATAACCGACGTGATGGAAATTGACGCCGCCAGCAACAACGGAGTGGAAAACATTCGGGACCTTATTGATTCCACCGTGTTTACACCTGTGCGTGCAAAATACAGGGTTTATATCATGGACGAGGTTCATATGCTTTCCACTGCGGCAAGCAACGCCTTTTTAAAAACTCTGGAAGAACCTCGGGAACATGTGATTTTTATTTTAGCCACCACAGACCCCCACAAGGTTTTACCGACGGTGCGCTCCCGCTGCCAAAAATTTGATTTTAAGCGGATTCAGCCCGATGATATTGCAAAACGCTTAGCCTATATCGCAAAGGAAGAGGGCTTGATTTTAGATGAAAAGGCCGCATCTTTAATTGCACGCATAGCGGACGGCGCATTGCGGGATGCCGTGTCTTTGCTTGACCTCTGCGCCTCTTCCGGCAAAAACATCGGTTTACAAACCGTGAACGATATTGCCGGTATAGCGGATAAACGCTTTTTGTTTGACCTGACGGAATACATACGTCAAAGGGATGCGGGGAAAGCTCTGATCCTGTTGGCCGATTTATATCGGGATTATATAGACATGGCGGTTTTAAGTGCGGAGCTCATAGACCACCTTCGCTCTTTAATGATCATCAAAACCACCGCAGACGCTTTTTCTCTGCTTGTTTGCACAAAAGAAGAGTTCGAGCGTCTTAAACAACAGGCGGCGGGGTTTACCCTGCAGGAAATTTTCAGTTTTATGTCTTTGCTGGAAGATACCGTCAACAACATGGCAAAGGGATACAACAAAAGAACGGAACTGGAGTTGGCGCTGATAAGATTATGCGCCCAACCTCCGGCTTACGGATATAAAGACTTACTCCAACGGGTGGAAAATTTGGAAAACTCTCTTTCATCGGGACAAATCACCGTGCCGCAAACCTTTAACGCTCCGGCGGAAATTTCCGGATTTAAGGATAAAGCGGAAGATATTTCCGATATTGAAGAAAAAGCTGAAACCGAGTTTGAAACGCCGGAGACTCTATTTGACATAACTCCCTTACCTGAAACTGAAAACACCGTTGAAGAAATCCAAGAAGAAAAGCAAACGAAAACGGAGACCGATACGGATTTCTGTTCGGAGCCGGTTGAGACTGCTCCCGAAAAGCGGGAAAAAGCAGAAAATGCCGATGAAAACGGCAGAAACGCCCTTGATTGTTGGGACAAGATTCTGAAAATTATTTTTTCCAAAAATCCGGTTCTTTGGGCTTTTTTGGAAAAGTCTATAACAGCTATAGACAATAACACCTTGTATATTTACCTGGAAAATCCGGAAGGCGCCCGTGCTTTTTTAGAAAAACCTGAACAAAAAAACCTTTTGTTTGATACAGTTTTTGATTGTTGTTCAATTAAATATAAAATTGAGATAAAAGAAGCTGAAAGGCCGATTGCCGGATTAAATAAAAGCGATGCCGATAATTTTATGGAGCGTATTAAAAAATTTTCAAATAACGACTGACAGATAAGAAGGGAGATTTAAATGAAAGCCAGAATACCGGGAGCATCTAAAGGGAATATGATGCAGCAACTCCAACAAATGCAGGAAGAAATTGCCCGAATTCAGCAAGAGGTGGAAGAAAGCGAATTTTCCGCAAGCGTAGGGGGCGGAGCTGTAGAAGTAACCGTTAACGGCCGCCACGAAGCCGTTAAGGTAACACTTAAACCCGAGATCGTAGACCCGGATGATATTGAAATGCTGGAAGATTTGATTATAGCCGCATTCAACGAAGGTGTAAGAAAAGCCAGCGAAGCAATGGAAAAAAGTCTTGATTCCGCAAAAGGCGGTCTTTTCATCCCGGGACTTATGTGAGGCGGTATGTCACAATTTGTAGCACCTTTGGCAAACTTAATAGAACAGTTTGAAAGAATGCCGGGCATTGGCCGTAAAAGCGCTCAGCGTTTAGCTTATTATATTTTAAATTTACCTCTCGAACAGGCTCAAAAATTTGCCGAAAACATCATTGCCGCTCACGAAAAAATTCGACGCTGCGATATTTGCTGCGACCTTACGGACAGTCCGATATGTTCGGTTTGTTCTTCTACAACAAGGGATAAGGGCACAATTTGTGTAGTTGAAGATTCCAGAGACGTTGCGGCAATTGAAAGAACACATGAATACAAAGGCGTTTATCATGTTTTACACGGAGTAATATCCCCGATGAACAATATCGGACCGGGGGATATAGCCGTTAAAGAGCTCATCAGCCGTATGAATTCGGAGGATTTAAAAGAGGTTATTATGGCTACAAACCCCACTGTTGAGGGTGAAGCCACGGCCATGTATATCTCAAGGCTTATTAAACCCATGGGTATACCCGTTACCCGTCTTGCCTACGGAGTCCCCGTAGGAGCCGATTTGGAGTACGCCGACGAAGTTACTTTATTACGTGCTTTGGAAGGACGCAGGGAAATTTAACTTTTTCCACAAGTTATTCTTTTTCCACAGCCGGTTTTAAACAATTTCCACAGTGTTAATTAAAACTTTTTAATTAACAACAGTTTTTTAACAACTTTTCAAATCGTTATTTTTAACGTAAACTTTGCTCCTCAACATCTTCAACCGTTTTCCACAATTTCAACATCCCCTACTACTATTACTATTATATATATATTACTTAATTATCTATTTAGGAGGCAGATTAAATGAAATTCGTATGCAGTACCGAACAACTATCTTTAGCAGCTCACAATGTGCAGAGAGCAGTTTCTATGAAAACCACTCTGCCGGCATTAGAAAGTATTCGTATCGAGGCTCAGGAAGACGGCTTAATACTTACCGGCTATGATCTGGAGTTCGGTATTATTACAAGTATACCCGCCCGTGTGGAAGAAAAGGGGTCTATTTTAATAAATGCCAGAATTTTTTGTGATATAGTTAAAAAGCTTCCGGCGGAAAATGTAAGAATAGAATCCGATGAATTGTTTACGGCAAATATTGTCAGCGGAGAGGCAAAGTACTCTATCAAAGGAACTTCTCCGGATGAATTTCCTGAATTGCCTTCAGTCACCGGAGGAATTCCTATTGTAATTAACCAGGGAGTTCTTAAAGAAATGGTAAGGCAAACCATTTTTGCCGTTGCGGTTCAGGATGCAAACAAAGTTATCCACACAGGTATAAAATTTACTATTGTCGATAAAACTATTACCCTTGTTGCCGTTGACGGGTTCAGACTGGCTATAAGAAAAGAAGTTATTGACTACGACGGGGAAGAAGTTTCCTTTGTGGTTCCCGCTAAAACCATGAGTGAATTGGTAAAACTCACTATGGATGATGACTCGGATGTTTCTTTGGGAATAGGAAAACGTCATATAGTCTTTACGGTCGGCGAATATTCCATTATTTCAAGATTGCTTGAAGGGGAGTTTTTAAATTATAAAACGGCTATTCCCTCTTCAAACAGCACGGCTGTAAGCGTCAACACAAAAACCTTGATAGACAGTATTGAAAGAACTTCCCTTATTATTTCAGACCGTCTGGCAACTCCGTTAAGATGCCTGTTTAATGATAATGCTATAAAAATTTCGAGCATAACACAGATAGGTACCGCTACTGACAGAGTTCCTATTGAAATGAAAGGTGAAGTTGTGGAAATCGGTTTTAATAACAGGTTTTTATTGGATGCTCTCAGGGTTGCCGATACCGATGAGGTAAAAATAGAACTTAACGGTTCGGTTTCACCTATAATTATTACGCCGCCCGAAGGGGATGCTTTTATGTTTATTGTTTTGCCGGTAAGACTTAAAGCAGAATAAGTTTAAGGCGGAAGGTGAAAAAGTGAGAATAAAAGTTACCGCTCGCTTAAAAGAGAAACAAAAAGAAGAAATTAAGATTGACACGGAATATATAAAGCTTGACTCTTTTTTAAAGCTTGCAGGTATAGCTGAAAGCGGGGGTCATGCCAAGACCGCTATTCAGAACGGTGAAGTAACAGTAAACGGTGAAGTGTGCCTTCAGCGGGGCAAAAAGTTGCGCCCGGGCGATACGGCGGAATATGAACATATAATATACATAGTCACACAGTGAAATAAAGATGGAAATTAAAAAATACACGGCGGAAAATTATCGAAATATTGAATATTTGGAATTAGAACCTTCAAACGGGATAAATATAATTTACGGGCAAAACGGGCAAGGTAAAACAAATATTATTGAAGGAATATGGCTTTTTACCGGATGCCGAAGTTTTCGTACCTCAAAATGTGCGGAACTTGTTAAAAATAATGAAAATTTTGCAAAAATATCTCTGGATTTTGAGGCCGGTGACAGACTTCAAAATGCGGAGATGATTATTGACAATAAAAGACAGGTTAGAATTAACGGTATTTCTCAAGAGACACCGCGCAGACTGCTCGGCACGTTCCGGGCGGTTGTTTTTTCGCCTGATTCTATGGCCGTTGTCAGAGACGGTCCGGCGGAAAAAAGACGTTTTTTTAATATTGCTCTCAGTCTTTTAAGGCCGCAATATGCTAACCTTTTATCAAGATATTTAAAAACAATGGCCCACAGAAATGCTCTTTTAAAACAGATGAGTGAAAAACAAAACGATGATTTACTTGATATGTGGGATGAAGAACTGGCAAAAACGGGAGCTAAAATAACCCTTGCCAGAAGCCGTTATGTAGAAGAACTTTCTGTTGAAGCTAAAGAAATTTATTTCGGCATATCCGGTAATAAAGAAGAACTTTCCCTATCTTATGTTCCGGGATTTAAAACGGAGGGAAACGAAGAAGAAGAATTAAAAGCGGATTTAATTGCGGCTCTTAAAAGATCCCGTCAAAGCGATATACGCTATCAGGTTACCGGCGCCGGCCCCCATAAGGATGATTTGAATTTCTGTATAGGGGAGTTATGCGCCAGGAGTTTCGGCTCACAGGGTCAGCAGAGAAGCTGCGCCTTGGCCCTTAAATTGGGTGAAGCGGCAATTTTGGAAAAAAACTGCGGGGAAAGACCGGTAGCGCTTTTAGACGATGTTATGAGCGAACTTGACAGTTCAAGACAGAGGGATTTACTCGGTTTTTTAAAAGATTGGCAGGTTTTTATTACCTGTTGCGAAACGTCCGTTTTACATGACATGAATATTTCAAGTGCATTTGAGGTTGAAGGCGGCCGCCTTTTTAAAAGGTAAGACAATTTATAATATTAAGCTACATCATTATTTTTATTGAAAAGGGAGCGGAAAAATGTCTTTGCACCTCGGTCAGGATGTAACAGTCAACAAAGATGAAATTGTCGGAATATTTGATATGGACACTTCCACCGTTTCAAAAACTACTCGCGACTATTTATGGGCGGCGGAAAAAAGCGGAAAAGTAGTAAATGTAAGTACGGAGTTACCTAAGTCCTTTGTGGTTTGTATTGACAAAGCAGGCAAAACAACGGTCTACATATCTCAAATATCTTCCGCTACTTTATTAAAGAGAGGGGGCTTTTTAAAGGGTTTAACGGCAATTTGACTTAATTTGTTGATTTTATAAATTTAGGCTTTTCCCGGAAAAAAACTTGTGTTGGAGGTAACTTATGATAACTAAAATAAAAGCTGTTTTAACCGCACTTATAATTGCAATTAGCGGGATTTTACTTTTGTTCAGACCTGCTGTTCCGGAAGCTCTAACAGTGGATGAACTTGCCTTGTATGAAGGAATAATCGCCCCCTGTGAACTTGCTGATAGGGTGTATATAGTTGAAAGTAGAAATATAAAAGCGGAAGAAGAGGATACTCTTATTTGTCTTCAGGGCCTTGTGAACAGAGAAAAGCCGCAGCTTTATATAATTAACGGCAGTGTTTACAGGAGCTATATTGAAGAAATCTGTCAATCATCGGGTATAGAAACGGTAAGAACCGATTCTGACGGCAATGAATGGACACTGACCTCACTAATCAGACAGTTCAAAGGATATATAACTGACAACGGCTATGTTCTTTACAGAAACAGTAAATTTGCCGAAGGACTCAATACAGCCTGCAATTATGCAACTGTTGAAGGCTGGCTGGCGGTTCCCGTTGAACTTGAATGTCTGGTCGAAAACTGCGGTCTTACCGTTAAGGCGGATATTTCTGAAAACAATTACGATTATGATTTTCTCAAATTATTCTTCAATAAATACAAAGAGAATTTTAAAAAAGGAGTTATTGTTCATGAAAAATCTGAAATGAAAGGTCTGCGTGACCTTGCGATTCAACAGGGCTTTTATATAACCTATTCCGAAAGTAATACTGAGGGCGAAAAATATCTTGGAAGAATACTTAAATGGAGCGGCGGAAACTCATATATTCTTGGCTGGACAGAGGAGGAAAAGCGTTTTGTCAAAAAGATATCAAGCTATGGCTGCGCCGTAATACCTTCCGACCACAGCAGAAACAACAGTTACCTTGCTTCATATGTAGTTGATATTCCGGAACAAACAGGAGCCGGAGTACCGCTGATGCCGGATTCGACAAAGCACTATGTTGCGCTTGTCTTCAGTGACGGAGACAACTCGCAGTGGATCCAAAACGGTTTCAGAGAATATTACACGAAAATCAATTCATATGACACATTTCCTATATCTTGGACCTTTCCGATAATTCAACCGGAATTGTGCTCCGTTTCATCGTTAAAAGCCTACCGAACGGCGGGAACAAACAATTATTTTATTGCGGGTGTTTCAGGCTCGGGGTATATGAATCCGTCAAGTTTTAATATTAAATATCTTGATAAATATACAACTGAAACCGCTTCAATGATGCTTAAAAACAATATGAGAGTTGTCACCATACTTGACAACAAGCCAAACATAATCAAAACAAAAGCCTTTGAACAGAACTTTGATTATTTTTCAAGATTCGACAACATAGACGGCGGAATAGTGATGCTTGACCCGGATCGATATTCCTTTGGAAAGGGAAAAATCTGGTTCACCAACAATAAGCCTTTTGTCAGTGTAAGGCTTTCTCTTTGGTATCCCGGAGGGGAAAGCGCGGAAGTATCAAAAGAGTGGATTGAGGAGCAGGCCGATATTGTTAATTCCTACATACCCGCCCCGACCAGTATTGACGGATATACGGTAGTAAATGTTCATCCGTGGACAATTACGGTTGAGAACCTTGCTTATTTTGTGAGCCTGCTTGACGAAAATGTAAAATTGGTTACAGCCGACCAGCTTATCAATTTGATAACGGAAAATGTTCCGCATGTTAACGCATTGCCTAAACAATAGGGAGATGTTATAAAAAAGGGGCAGGTAAAGCCTGCCCTAAGACAAAGAAAAATCCCCGCAATATGGGGATTTTTCTGTATTATTCGGGTTAAAGAGCGTTTTTCTATTATTCCTGCTCTGTTTTCCAATCCAGGGTATAGGAATATTCACCGGTAAAAGTGAGCTTCAGGGGTACGCTCCCCATATCTTTTAGGGCACCCGTTCCCGTAACAACGGATTCGGCGCGGGTCTTAACTATATATTTTACAAAAAGCACCTGATCCGTTGCCTTGTCAACACTGCAGGTGATATAACAATCTTTGTAAAAAAGATCTAAGGAATCCACAACCATGTATTCCGCCGACTTTTCAAACTCCTTAAGAATATCCGCCTTGTCCGTAACATCAAAAACACTGCCGATAAGGCCCTGAGCGGGGAGAGAATCCTTTTCATCCTTAAAGCGCAGGACAATCTCATATGTCTTCGGTGTTTCGTTACAGGTGGCATATCTTACATCGGCAGGGGTTATACGGCTTGACCATTCCTGTCCCTTCACCGGGAAAATATCCGTAAGATCATCCCCGGCCTTGGCTTCGTCAGCCTTTGTGTTGAGCATATATTTTTTAACAGTGGGGACTACGGCTTTCAGCCTCGGGTTTTCGCATTCCACATCCCCGACATTTTTTGAAATGCCGGGTTTGACCGCCGGTTTGCCCGTTTTTACGGCGTTAATAACCATGTTAAAATACTCCACTGTTTGAGCGCTTGATTGAGGCATAGCGGTTTTGCTGATTACCGGAGGTTCGGTGGTAGTGGTTTCTTCCTCTTCGTTTTTGTTGTTGCAAGCGGCAAGAGAAAGCACCATCGCAAGGGCTAAGATTACCGAGAAAGTTTTTAACAGAGCTTTTTTCATGACAATCCCCTTTCGGTTTTGAATATCGAAAATGATTCGGGCTGCCGCCCGGATACCGTAACGCACAGATTATAGCATAAACCTGAATAATAAAAAAGCCGTTTTATTTGAATAAAATCACTCAATCTGTACAGAAGTCAAACATTTGTGACAAGAACCCCAAAAATAATAGTTTGCAAAACCGCTTTAATATTTTTCAATTTTCTATGAGCGTTTTGTCAAGGGTTTAAGCGAAGCGTCCCTTAGCAAAAGCGATAGAGAAAATATAATTTTATGAAGCGTTTTCAAAGTATTCCTGAACAACTTCATCGGGACTTTTAAACTTAAGTACTTTTCGATA